>Ga0208609_100169_pt1 | contig 28532 bp, 28 predicted proteins | sample SubbioR11_8A_Apr_FD_184813 | JGI IMG/M metagenome (GOLD analysis project Ga0208609, IMG submission 184813) | Serpentinite rock and fluid subsurface biosphere microbial communities from McLaughlin Reserve, California, USA - CR11_8A_Apr (SPAdes) | ecosystem: Environmental > Terrestrial > Deep...
GAACAAGCCTTGTCGTATCCCGGACGATCGTCCGGGATACGACACGACACCGGTGTCACACCGCCACCTGCTGCAAGAATGCACGCGGGTTGGCTGAAAACTGGGCAAAGTTCTCGGGGGTCACAATGACGCGCAAGGCCTTGGGCGCCTGCGCCACAAACGCGGCCAAGCCTTTAGCCGATTTTTTCCGGCCCGACTTGACTTCAATCGCATACAGGGCATCGCGGTACTGGTACACAAAATCCACCTCGTCGTGGCGCTCGCGCCAATAAAACACCTGCCCTGGCTGCTGCACCAGTTCAGCCCCTACGGCCAGCTCGAAGGCCCTCCCGCGTTCTTCGGCACTGTGTGCCACATTCACGCCGGCGGCCATGCTGAACAGTGCCGGGCAAGCCGGCAGCATCTTGGGGCTGGAACTGCGCGACAACCACGCCTTGGGTGAGTATTTTTGCAGGGCGTGCAACAAAAAAGACCCGCCATACAACGCAATATAGTGCTTGATCAAGTCGGTGTTGCCCCGGTCTTGCAACTGGCCCAGCAATTTGGTGTAACTGATCTCTTGCGCAGGGTAGGCGCACAGAATCTGAAACGCTTGCCGAAACAAGGCGGGGTTGGCCACCTTGTGGCTTTGCAAAATGTCTTTGCCAATTACCGCCTCCACAATCGAGTCTTTCATGTAGGCGTACCAGCGATCGGGGTCATGCTCCAGCGCCACCGCACCGGGGTAGCCGCCAAATGCCAGGTAGCGCGGCAAGTCGTAGTCGAATGCCGCCTGCAGTTCCGCATACGTCCAGTGGTGCACCCGCAGCAGTTCAAACCGCCCGGCCAGGCTTTCAGTCGCACCCGCCTGTATTTGCAACGCACTCGACCCCAACAGCAGCACCCGCAACCGCCCCGGCTTGGCGTCCCACAGGGCCTTGACGGTTTCGGGCCAATTGGCCACCTTCTGGATCTCGTCTACCACCAGCAAGGCCCCGTCACCTTGCAACAAAGCCTGTTGCCACTGCTCCAGCAACCACGAGCGATCACTCACCAGCACGTCGTCGGCATTGGCGTAGTGGTGGGGCCACGCCCCAAGCGCCAGCAACTGGCGCACACCCGTGGTCTTGCCTACCTGCCGGGGCCCAACCAAGGCCTGAATGAACGGCTGCACCGAAGCCAGGCGCTGCCCCAATTCGCTCACAAACGCGCGTTGGTAAATCATCGAATGGCGCTCCGCTACATTTTGCTAGATGCATCTAGTGTATTCGATAGGCCAAGCTCGTAACTGTCGGGTTCACCTCGCGTCCCAGCACGGCTTGGCTGTCGTACAGAGCGTGCACCACATCGCTGTGCGTGCCTTCACTACCTGTCACATCCCGGTTGATTTTGCGTACAGCTCAGGATACTCTTTACTGCAGCGCAAAAGGATTCTGAATACGCATACCCTCAAGGCTGAAGCCGTCGTGCATGTCTTCACTCATGAGCGTGTGGGCTCCACTGGCAAGGGCAGCGGACACGATATGGGCGTCGTAGAACGACAACCGGTGCCGTTGCGCGATGTGCACCGCCTTGGCATGCGTTTCCACCGTGAGTGGCACAACGGTGCAGGTGGCTTTGACAGCGTCCAGCATCTCAGTGGCGCTGGCCTTTTTGCTGACTTCAAACTCCCGCTCGCCTACCAGATGCAACTCCACCTCTTCCCCTTCTTTCAGATGAAGAGCGTTTACCAAGCTGGCCGGAAACCGGACAGCGAGGGAGTTTCCCCACTTGGCGACCTGCATGTTGAGCTCCTTTTGATATACAAAATATTATTGCATATCCAACCTTGGGCAGCCACAAGGCTGATGTGCTTACCCTTTAACCCAGTTTAGCCCCGCAAACCCAGGCTGCGCCGGATGGCGCTCGTCTGAACGTACGTTTCTTTCACGTTAAAGACCATCCCGGCTGGCCAGCCGCGCGGTGCACAGCGCATCGATGGCTTCGATTACCTTCTCAGGCACCCGATCGGCGTATGTCTTGCGCTTGCCCTTGGAGATCACGCCCCCGTTTTGGAGCGCTATGGCAATGAGCGTGCAAAGGTCCGCGTCACGCACGTCGTGATCGACTTTGATCTGGTGGTAAATCGCATCAAAATCGCCCAACCACCGGGCCTGCTTCAGCAGGTCTTGCTCTAGGGCCGCCTGAGCCATGCTCAAGGTGAACTCGGCCGCGGCCGTCAGGTCCATCAAGCTAAAGGCTTCGTCGGCATGGGGCTTCCAAGTAAAGAAGTAATCCTCATCCCCGGCCCACAACACCTCACACAGCTCGCGTGCGGGTGCGCTAAAGTCCACCAGCGCCCGGAGGTACCCGTCCTCGTGCCGTTTCATGGCCACTGAAACGGGGAGCACCAGCGCCCGTGGTAACGCGCCGGTCTGGCCCAGGCAGTGGTGGATGAGAAACCGGGACAGCCGGCCATTGCCGTCCATGAAGGGATGGATGAAGACCAAGCCAAAGGAGACGATGGCCGCGTGCACCAGCGGGTCTAGCTCCTGCGGCTTGCGGTTGGCCAGATCCATCAGCCCGGCCATGAGAGCAGGAACCCACTCGGGCTTGGGCGGCACATAGCGCACGCCAGCGGCACCGACACCTTTTTGCAAGCGATTTTGCTCGGAGCGAAACTCGAATGCGTGCTCGAACGGGTTGGTGATGCTCAGGCGCTGCAGTTCACACAGCAGTCCTTCAGTCAACTCGCGTGCTACGCCAGCGTGCTTGAGCAGGTTCACGAATGCCTGGGCTTTGTCTTTGCTTGGCACTTCGCCCTCGATGGCGAAGGAGCCTTCGGTCTCGCTCAGGTAGGCCCAGCCCAGTGCCCTGTCCAAAACCTCGGTCCCCAGGCTGGCTGCAAATTGGCGGGCTTGCGTCAGAATGTCTTGTTCCAGCAGGCGCTGAAGAGCCGGGGTTCTGCGCACGGTTGGGCAAAACCCGATCTCACCCAAGCCGTTGAAGTCGATGCGCCATTTCGCACTTCGTCGCGATGCGCCCACGAAGTAGCGCTGGGGATCGAACACTGCTTGGTAGGGTGCCGTGATCACCGCATCGCCCTGGCTCAGATTTCCCCCAGTCACCCACTCCCAAAGGTGGCAAGCGGTCCGGATGTACACGCCATTGGGGGTTGCGGCGTAGGCAGCCTCCACCTCTGCAGCAGGAACCTGCTTGAGGCCGACCGCCAGCAGGTACAGATTGACCCCTTCATGCTTCAACGCAAAGAGGAGGTGGTCCAGCAGGGTGTCGGGCGGTGCCATGCGCGCAGGCACCAGCAGAGCGCCTGACGGTGCCGCAACCATCGCCTGGGTCGCCGCCAGGCGGGATTCGCGCGCACCCAAGAAGGAGGGCAGTCGCAAGCGATCACGCACCCAAGCATAGCCCACGAGACCTGTTTTTCTTTGTGCTGTGTTCATGGGTGACGCGGTTTTCTATAGACGTGAGTGATTTTCTATAGATTCGCGCCGCGATGCAAGTTTTTTTATAGGCGTCACATCCCGGTCGCTCATCCGGGATAGGACATATATCCAACCTTGGGCAGCCACAAGGCCGATGTGACTACCCCGCAACCCAGTTTAGCCCCGCAAACCCAGGCTGCGCCGGATGGCGGCCATTTTGGCGGCGCTGGCAGGGTCTTGGCCCGCGTTGCGCAGCGCCTGGCGCACAAACACGAACAGTAACAGCGCGAAGCCACTGGCCAGCCCGGCCAGCACGGCCATGAGCGATTTTTTGGGTGCGATGGGGTGCTCGGGCAGGCTGGGGTGCTGCGCAAACGCCTCGGCGCCAAAGCCGCTGAGCTGCCGGTTCAGTGCCAGCAGCGATTGTTCAAGTCCCATGCGCTGTTGCGACAGGGTGGTGAACGCGCGCACCGCGTTGTCAGCGTTAGGCCCGGCGGTGATCTTGTCGATGTTCTTGGCGATGCTCTCCAGCGCCGCGTTGAGTTCGGCGAGCGCAGCCTTGACCAGTGGCATTTGCAGCTGGATGTGCTCCAGATCGGTGCCCTTGGGCAGGCTGTGCTGGCGGAACGCTTCGATCAGGGCGGCGTTCAGTTGCTGCGCCTGCTCCGCGCTGGGCGCCCGCACCTTGAGCGTGACCAGTTTGTTTCTGTTGTTGAAACTTACGGTGATGGCCTGGCGCAAGGTGTCCAGCGCCTGTTCGGGGCTGCGGGCCTGGGTGCTGATCCAGGGGGCCTGGCTAAGGAGCGGCCGAAGGACGTCGTTCGACGTAAAGCTGGGCACCGAGGTTTCCTCCAGCTGCAACCAGGCCTCGCTTTCGTAGGTTGCGGGCAGCGCAAACGACAGGCCCAGAGCGGCCAGGGCGATCACGAGCGGACCGAGGACCAAGAGCCTGATGTTTTCTGCCACCACCAGCAGCAGATCGAGCAGGCTGATTTCGTCGTCGGCGCTGTCGGGGGCGGCAGCGGGCGTGCTGCTGTGCGGGTTGGTTTGAGGGTTCATGGTTCTGCTAGGCTCGGGCATCAAAAGGTGTGTAGTGCAGTTTGATTATATGAATGGCGCATGCAACGCCGGCTCGCTGGCTGGTTGGCTGCCACCCAGGCAGATAAAATCCCCTTAAAGCCACAGCAGCAGGGAAGCTGCAACCCACACCAGAGGCACTCCATGGCAACTGCCACCCTCAACCCTGACCAGCCCAGCCCGGGCCAGCACACCAGCCCGAGCCCGAGCGCACGCGCCCAGCGCCAAGCCGAAGTGGTGCGCGCGCTGGCTGCCGTATTGCCCAGCCACGCCCTGCTGCACACCCCCGAAGACACCACGCCCTACGAGTGCGACGGCCTGACGGCCTACCGCGAGCGGCCGCTGGCGGTGGCGCTGCCCGAGACCTACGCTTGCGCCAGGGGGAGCGGATTATGGCATAGTGAGGCGTTGCGCTGATTACACTGTGGCCCCTTTTTTTACTCGCCGTAGTGATAACGCAGCGCCGCAATTTCCAGCGTTTGCTCACGCAAGCGGTAAACCATGCGGTGCTCCTGATCAATACGGCGCGACCACCAACCATTGAACTCGGGTTTTAGCGGCTCGGGTTTGCCGATGCCCTCGTAGGGGTTGCGCATGGCATCGGCGATCAGGGCGTTAATGCGGCGCAGGGTGGCCTTGTCGTGCACCATCCAGTATTGGTAATGCGCCCAAGCGCTGGACGAAAAGCGTATGCTTGGCTGCATGCGTCCGGGCTCAAGGCTCCAGCAAGGTCTGATCGGTGCCACCACCCGCGTCCAGTTCGTCCATGGACTGGCGCAGCATGCGGCGGTTGGCGGGCGAGTTCATCAGGTAGGCCGTTTCCTGCCATGCGTTGAAATCGTCCAGGCTGATCAACACGGCGGGCTTGCCCCCTTGGCGGGTGATGAGGATGGGCGCATGGTCGTTGTTGACCTTGTCGAGCATGTGCGCAAAGTTGGCGCGCGCTTCGCTGTAGCTCAGAACTTGCATGGATGGCTCCGGTTGAGGCACGATATGCAACCCAGTTTAACCCCGCAAACCCAGGCTGCGCCGGATGGCGGCCATTTTGGCGGCGCTGGCAGGGTCTAGGCCCGCGTTGCGCAGCGCTTGGCGCACAAACACGAACAGCAACAAGGCAAAGCCCGTAGCCAGTGAGGCTATGGTGGCCATGATGGCGCGCCGCGGGCTGGAGCGCTGCTCGGGCGCTTGGGCAATGTCGAGCACCTGGATGGCCGCGCCCTCGCGCGATTCGTCCACCCGGGCCATTTCGTATTGCTTGACCATGAGCTCGAACAGGGTTTGCTGCAGCGTGAACTCGCGCAAGCGCGCAAAGTAGCCGGGGTTGTTTGGGTTGGTGCCGGCCGCTGTGTTGGGGGTGGCCCGTTCTTGCGCATCGAGCCGGTTTAGCTGCCCCCTCAGGGCACCCAATGTAGCCATGGCTTGGCGCAGCTCGGGGGCGGCTTCGCTGAGGTGGGTGCGCATGCTGGCCACTTGCACCTCTTGTGCGGTAACCTGGGCGCGCAGCAGGGCCACGGCTTGCAAGGCGGCACCGGGCTGAATGTTGAGTGCCCGCACATTCACACCCGTGGCCATTAGGGCTTGCTCGGCCTCTTGCAGGTCGGCACTGACCTTGACCAAATGCTGCTCAAAAAACTTGCGCCGGTGCTGGGCCTCGGTAAGCGCCAAGCGGCCTACTAGCTGGCCTAGCTCTTCTACGTAGGCGTTGGCCACTTGGGCGGCGAAGGCGGGGTCGGGGTCGTCGAATGCGATGGTAATTAAGCCGTCGCGGCCGCTGCTGATGCGGGTGCGCTCGCCCAAAGAGCGGGCGGCTGCCTCGCGGTTGCGGCTTTCGTAGCGCTCCATGAGGGCAAAGCGCTCGACTAGGCTGTCTTGAACCGAGCGGCTGCCCAAAAAAGCCACAAACTGATCGGCCGGGTCGGTAATGCCCCCCGCTGCACCGGCCAAACCCGCCAGCCCACCGAGCTGCTGCAGCATAGCCGCGGCGGCGCTTTGCTGCTGCATGGGCGGTAAAAACTTGGTTTGCGCGGTGTAGATGGGCGTCATCAAAAAACTGATGCCCAGCACCGCAAAGCCCACCAACAAGGGGGCAATGATGAGCAGCTTGAGGTTGGCGGCGATGGTGGCGAACAGATCGAGCAGAGAGATTTCGTCCTCATCTGGGGTGCCGTTGGGCTGGCTGGGGCTGGCTTGCGGGTTCATGGACTGCACTGGTCTGCTTAGAGGGTGCGCAGGGCGGCGAGCCCCAAGCCGAGGTTGGCCAGCACCTGGGTGATGTCGCGTGCGTTGCGCAAGAACAGGTTCCAGCCGGTTTCGCGCACTTCGCGCTGCGGCACCACCACGGTGTCGCCGGGCATGAGCGCCACAGCCTCTAGCCCGCCCCCAAACCAGCCGCCCTGGTCTGCACTGGCCAAGATGGTGCCATCGGCGCGCAGCACAAAGGCTTGCGAGGCGTCGGCTTCGGCCGTGAGGCCGGCCAAGCGAAACACATCGCCCACGGTGCGGCCGGGCCTGAAGATGAAGGTGTTTTCGTTGTTGACCGCGCCAAAGGCAGACACGAAGCCGGGCACGCTGGGCACCACGATGTGGTCGCCGTTTTCCAGCGGCAAGTTGGGCAGGGCCGCCAAGCTGGTGTCGCGTGGGTCGATTTCGAGCGCCACGCGGCCGTTGCTGCGCATGGTGCGCAGGCGCTGCACCTGCTGGCGCTGCGCTTCGCGCTGGGCTTCGATCAAGATGCTGGCGCGGGCTGCATCGGCTCCACCTTGCAACGCGGCAACTTGTTGCGCAGATTGGGCTTGCAAGCCAGATTCGAGGCGGGCAATGAGTTGGTCAAGGTTTTGCTGCTGCTGGCGCCGCACCGATTCGCGCGCCAAGTGGGTGCCAAACACATAGGCGTGCGGGGTAAGCCCGCCAATGCGGCGGATGAGCTGGGGCAGCGTTTCGCCGGGCAGGGCCACATAAACACCGGGCACCGCCACCTCGCCTTCGATGCGCACCACGCGCTCTTGGCGCTGCAGCGGGGCTTGCAAGTCGCTGAGGGTGAAAATGGTGACCACATCGCCAGGCTGGAGTTCGAGGTCTTGGGTGGCGTCGCGCTGCAGCACCAAACGGCCCAGGTTGAAGGGGATGAGCTGGCGCTGCAGGGTTTGGCGGTTGAGCCGCTCGATGACGGCGTAGTCCCAGTTGATGGCTTCGGCGTTGATCTGGAAATGGCGCTGCAGGGCTTGCGCGCCCCCTTGCGGCCCGCCAATCAGTTGCACCAATTGGTTTTGGCGCTGAAAGAAGTTGGCCTGGATAAGCGCCTCGGTCTGCGGGATGAGCTGTGACAGGCGCATGCCCGGCGTCCACGGGTGGCGCAGGGGCGCTGCCACCGCACCTTGCAGCGTGACAGCGTTGGCAAACTCTGGGCTGATGGAGAGCAGGGTTAGGATGTCGCCATCGCGCAGCACGGTGCGCAGGCCGGCGGCGTCGAGCGCCAGCTGGGCCACTTGGCGCGCTGGGATGGCTTGTGGATCGATGCGCTCCAGCAAGGCCATTTGGGTGGCTGCCAGCACCGGCACCCCACCACCGGGGGCAAGCACATCGGAGATGGTTGCGCCGGGTTTGAGCTCGTACAGCGCGGCTTGATCAAATGCACCGGTGACCGCCACCTGTGGGCCTACTGGTGGGATGACGATGACGTCGCCGGGCTGCAGCAGCACGTCTTGCGACTTGTCGCCTAGGGCGATGAAACGGTATAGGTCGAGCGTGGTGACGGTGCGGTTGGCGCGGCGCAGTTCGATGGCGCGCATGGAGCCGTTGGCGCTGGGTCCGCCACTGGCAAAGAGGGCGTTGATGAGGGTGCTGAGGCTGGAGATGGTGTAGGTACCAGGACGGCTGGCCTGCCCCACCACATACACTTGGATGCTGCGCAAGTTGGCCACGGTGGCCGAAAGCTCGAAATTGACCAGCACGCGGCCCAGGTGGTTGCGCAATACGCCCTCTAGCTGCTCGGCGCGCACGCCGGCCAGCGTGAGTGGGCCGGCCCGGGGCACCTGCACCTGGCCATGGCGGTCGATGGTGAGCGCGGCCGCAAAGTCGGCCAAGCCCCACACATTGAGCTGAACGGTGTCGCCGGGGCCCAATACATAGCTGCCGGGCACGGCAATGTTGCTGATGGGGGCAAAGGTCTGCGGCTGCGCAAAGAGCTGGGCCCCAAAAATGGGCAACAACTGACCGGTGCTTTGCTGCACAAAGCTTTGAAACTGCGTGGGCGCAACCACGGTTGCAAGCGCTGGCCGGCTGGGGCCTGCAGTCAACTCTTGAGGTGTTGGGCTGGGAGCATTGGCTGCTGCAGCGGCTGGCTGCAGCCCCGTACCAGCGCCTAGTGTGCCAGGTGTTGCCCCACCTGCTTGGGTTGGCAAGCCCGGCAATGCCAACATCCCGGCCGGCATACCCAGAACGGCAGAGCCAGCAGAAGCAGCGGGTGCCGCACCGAAACCGCCGACGGGTGCCGGCGCACCCACCACTTGGGCACTGGCAGCACCCACTGATGCTCCTAAAACCACGGCACAGACGAACTGGGCACACTTATGGCTTAGGCGCTTGGCAAATTTCATGGACATCCCTAGGAAAACAGTTGTGCGGATTGTAAACAGCTTGGGGGCGGCTTCAAAAGCTCCAGTCGGCATGTATCGAGTGTGCGGTCAGGCGCACACGCGGGCCGCGCTCGGGGTTTTCTTGCTGCAGCGACAGCAGGGTGCCAATGCCATAACCCAGCAGGGCACCGCCCACGGTGTCGGACAGCCAGTGCTCGCGCTGCTGCACCCGCCCCAGCGCCGTGGCTGCCGCCAGCCCATAGAGCCAGGGCATTTGGTGCTGGCGCGCAAAGGGGGTGACCAGGGCAAAAGCCAGCGCGGTGTGGTTGGAGGTGAAGCTGGAGCGGTGTGAACCCGAACCCGGGCCTTCGAATTGGCTGCTGCCTTGCCCTTGCAGCGGCCGGCTGCGGCCCGCCAGGGTGCGCACTACCATGCTCGCCCCCAACGCACCGGCACCGGCCAGCAGGGCCGTTTGCGCGGTGCCAGAAGCGGCGGGGCCTGCCACGCCGGTGGCCAACAGGGCCGAGCCGGCGGTGAAAGCCAATGGCAGCGCATTGCCCACATCCCCTAGCCGATCCCAGTTGCCGCCTTGGTTGCGTGCGGCCCAGCGGTCGGCGCTGCGGTCGAGCAAGGCGCTGCCCAACACCGCCGCCCCAGCCCACAGCCATGTTTGGGTGGGTACGGCACCCACTTGATCGAATAGCTGGCCGGCACTGGAGAGCGGGTCGTCAAAGGGCTGCGGCGTGGGCTCTTGCAGCACATACGCGGTGCGCTCGGCGCTGCGCCGCGGCTGGGGCGCGGCCGGACGCCAAAACAGGGCCCGACCGCTGCGCGCTTGGGTGAGGTCAAAGAGTGTGTCGGAACGGTTGAGGCGCGCCCCACCGTCGCGCGTGAGGGGCTGCCAGCTCAAGTTGGCCACGCCGGAGGTGGAGATGGGCAACATGGCATCGAAGGGGATGCGGATGTAGATGCCTTTGTCGAAGCTGCCCTCGCCAAAAACGGCAAAGGGCACGTCGGTGAGGGTGGCCCAGGCCCCAATGGAGGTGCCGTTGCGAAAGGTGCGGCTGATGTCGAGCGTGGCTCCGTGGTCACCCGCCAGGTAGCGCCCGGCTTGGATTTTGACGTGCACGTCGTTCCAGCCGGTGTCCCAATTGAGGGTGGCGTGGCCGGTGGTGACGCGGTAATCGCGGAAGGAAAAATCTTGCCTGAAGCCGCGCTGCTGCACGTGGTTGATGTCCACCCCAAAGGACCACGAGCGCCCAAATGGCCGGTACAACCACTCGGCCCCGACCCCGCCGTACATGCTTTCGAGCAGCCCCGCATACACGCTGGCGTAGTGGTTGCCCCCGAGGTGCCGGGCGTGGGTGAGCTGCAAGCGCGGCAGCGTCAAGCGGCTGCTGGTGACGTATTCGCGAATGTAGGTGCGCACCCGAGGCAGCTCGCTATGGCCCGGAAAGGTGAAGCGATCAAAATTGTCGATCAGGCGCAGATGCGCATTGCCACTGACCCAGGTGCGCTGCGTGAGGCGCCACTGGGCATTGACCCCCACGCCCAACTGGTACAGCAAAAAGCCATCGGGGCCGCCGATGACCTGACTAAAAGTGGGGGCCACTTGGGTGCTAAAGCGGGGCGGGTTGGCCTGCCAGTGCTCGGGCTGGGTGCTGCTGGGCGCAACGGGGGCGTGGGCCATGTTGTGCGCCTGCTGCGCCACCAGCGCCTGCGAAGGGGGCAAGGCTTGGGTTTGCTGCAGCAGCCACTCGGTGCGGTCGATGTGCAGTTCCGATAAAGGCAGGGCGTGCCGCGTGAGCTGCAGCCTGAAGCTGCGCACAGAGGCCGGGGCCAGCGCGTGCAGGACGCGGATGGCGCGCTCGATGCGCTGCTCCAGGTACAGCGACTGATCGATCTCGGCCACCACCAGGGCCTGGTCGTGCGTTTGCCTGACCGACTGCACTTGCCAACTGGTGAAGCGGTTGATTTCGCTGGCCACATCGGCCCAACCTGCGGCTGGCAAGGCGGGCGGCATTTGGGTGCGAAGGGCGGGCAACGCCGGGTCGAGCAGCTTGGGCACGTAGGCTTGGCCTAGGTTGCCTTGCAGCGTGAGGCCAAACGCCACCCGGTTGCCGCGCTGCCACGAGAGCGCCAGCTCGACCGTGGGGCCCCAGCGGTACACCACGCCCAAATTGATAGGGGAATCGACCGGTTGCGCGTTGTCCAGCGGCTCGGCCTGGAAGCTGTTGCCATCGAGCTCGGCCTTGAACACCCACGGGCTGCTGGGTGAGGCCCATTGCACCCCACCAAACACGGCGGCAGGCCCGGTAAAGAGCTTGTTGAGGTTGAAATCGCCGCCCTGCCCCACGTCGGCGGCGGCGCGCTGCTCGAAGCGGCTGCCAAGTAAGCGCAAGGGGTTGCTCACGTTGCCGCGGCTGCCCATATTGCCCCAGCCCAGACCGAGGGAGGCATCCCAGTTGCCCCAGCGCTTGCTGGCCACCAAATACTCGCTGGCAAACAGGCCGGTGCCACCGATGTCGCGCACGCCCAAGGCGATGGCGGGCCAGGTGGCGCTTTCGGGGCTTAAACGCAACTTGAGATCGATGGATTTGTCTTTGAGCGACTGATCGCCCGCGATGGCCGGGCCGTAGAGGCGGTTGCCAATATCGGTGTAGCGAAAGCCAAACTGCAGCCAATCGAGCGGCTGCAGCATGAAGTTGAGGCGGGTGTAGGGCTGCACCCGGCTGATGCTGGTGCGCACGGTGCCGGCTGGCCCCATGCGGGCGCTGGGGGTTTGCAGCAGACCCAGTTCGCCCCAGTCGTTGCCGGTGAGCACGGGGCCACGCGGCTCGTGGTGCAGATTGGGTTGCGCCAAGGCCACGGCGGCGGCGGGTGTGCTGTGGCCTTGTAAAGCGGGGTGGGCGTCGGGCGGTGCCTGGGTGGCCAGCAAGCGCGCCAAGTTGGACGAGAGTTCGGGGCCAAGGCCCGAGTTGCGCTCGGGTGCCCAGATCCAAGCACCTGGGCTGGGCTGGTACTGGGGGCTGAGGTTCCAAGGGGCTACGCCAAAGCTTTGCACCCGCCCGTCGGCCTGCGCCACCCACACCGTATCCACCGGCGGGCTGTGTGCGGCGTGGAGCCGGGCGCAGGCTTGCAGATAGTCTTGTGCCCAAGCACCTGGCTGGTGCCGCAGCAGGCAGGGCAGGCCAGAGGAATTGAGCACCACCACCTGGGTGGGGCGCGCAAAGTGCACAAAACTGTGGCCGGGCCCGGCTTGCGGGTCGCTCTCGGGCATGACTTGCAGGGCCCGGGGGTCGTGCGTGGCCAGCGTGAGGCGCCCGGTAACCGGCAGGGCCAACAACCAAGCGCTCAAGGTTTCGTGTGCTTGGGCACTTAAATCACCGCGCTGCCGCGCCGATTCGAGGCCGGCCAGCACCGCCTCGCGCAACAGGTGCTGCGGCTGGCGCTCGCTTTGGGCGTGCCAGTGCAAGGCTGTGGTGTCGGCCAGCGGGCCATGCACACGCAAGGCCCAAGCACTGAGGCGCTCGCCCGGCGCCGGTTCGGGCCCTAGGGCGCGCTCGGCTGCCCCTGCACCCTCGACCGACATGACAGCAAAAACGCTGAGCAAGGCCAGCGCCAAGGGATGTATGCGCAAGCTCATGGAAGCGGGGTGAGTGCAAGGGGCCAAGGCGCCAGATGAAAGCAGCGCTCGGCCGACAGGCACTGGTAGGAGTACACCACCTGCTGCTGCCCGGCTAGCGCAGCCACGGCGAACCAAGCGGGCGGCATGAGGGTGGAGGTTTCCTCAAACCACTGCCACTGAGCGTAGGCGCTGCTTTGGAGCTGGGAGCGCACATGGCGCAGCAAGGCAGGCGGCACTTGCTGCCAGCCGCGCGGGTGCAACTGCACCTGATCGGGCAGGCCAAAGCGGTAGCGATTGGGAAAATCCCATGAGCGGGTGTAGGTGGTCGGGCCGGCAGTTGCAGTGGGCCAAACTGGAATGCCCTGATCGAAGCGCAACCGGGCCGAGCTGGCAGACTGCTCGGTAAGGCCCACGAGGCGGCCGCCTTGAGTGCGCAACACCTCTTGCGCGGCCGAATACCAAACCAAAGTGGATGGCTGGCTGGGCTCTATGTAACCCAAAGCCAAAAAGACCGGCGCGTGACCGTCTTCGGCCAAGTAGAGGTAGGTGAGCGCAGGGTTGAGCCGCGCAGCAAAAGCGGCGGCTTGGGGTGACCCGGTCCACAAAGGGCTGAGCAGAGAACCCACCACACGAACGGTGGGCGCGGTAGGAGTGGCGCACCCGGAAAGCACGAGCGCTGCGGCCACCACTGCGGGCCACAGCAAAGCCAAAGGAAACACCCTAGCCAGCCTGCGATCTGCGCTGCGCACAAGCAGGCTGGGGTTGAGCCGGGTTACTGAGTGGCTACCGTGGCCACCGTGCCATCACCGGCAATGGCGGAAACCACCACCGCAGCAGCCACTGCACCCAGCACCAAGGTGGTGGTGGCAACGCCGCCCACTGCCCCGGCCCCTGCCGCTGCAGCACCAGCCGGTGCAGGCGCAGCAACCGGAGCAGGCGTTTGGGCCAGCACGGGGGAAGTGATGAGCGCGGCTGCGAACAAGGCAGCCAGTGTGGGTTTAAGTTTCATGAGGTTTCCTCCAAAAAAATATCTAGAACCAATGACGCAAAGAAGCATAACACCGTTTGTGCCACGCACGATGACAGTATACATAGCAGCTTGGCCGCATGGCTGCGCCAGACAGATAAAATTGCGCGGCTTCAAATGTTGCTCAAAACCCACACAGCCGCAGGCGCCCGCGATGGCATTTGCGCAGGTGCAGGCAGTGTTGCGCACCTGCCACTTGCTGGAGGTGCCGGTGCTGGCGCACCAGCACCATGGAGCGCTGGGGTGAGGGAGGCCGCTCCCTCACTCGATCGCCAGCCGCTGGCCGCTGCGGCCGCGCTTCTTGGGCAGTGTGAGCGTGAGCACGCCGTGGTCGTACTTGGCCTTGGCCTCGGCCTCGTCGATTTCGAGCGGCAACTGGAAACTGCGCGCCACCGAGCCGTAGTAGCGCTCGCTGCGCAGCAGCTTGTCGTCGGAGGTCTGGCGGTCTTGCTGCTTGATTTCGGCGCGCAGGCTCACGATGCTGCCGTCGATGGTGACGTGGACGTCTTCGCGCGCCACACCGGGGATTTCGGCCTGCACCTGGTAGGCCACGGGCGTTTCGCTCACATCGACCTTGATCGACTGCGGCAGCGCGTCGCCGTGCAGCGGTTTGATGAAAAAGCCGGGGGACGCCATGTCCTTGAAAAAGTCGTCGAACAGGCTGCCACGGGGAATGAGGTGGTTCATGATGTGTGCACTCCTTTGCTTGCCAATGCAGTGTGTGGGACTCAAGGCGCCGCAAACCCTTTGCGGCCGCCCACACAAGATAGCGGCCCATGATGAAAATTTCAAGGCCCTGCCACGGCTTTCGACCCGGTGGCGGCTTCAATCCCTAGGCCCAATTTTTTCACACCCGACTTGGGCCCCATGCCCTACACTGCGGCGGCATGAATACCGCCCTTGCCTTAAGCCAACCGCCCCAGCCTGCCAGCAGCGGCCCCGCTGCCCAGCGCGCCCAGCGCCAAACCGAGGTGGTGCGCGCGCTGGCCGCCGTGCTGCCTGGCCACGCCCTGCTGCACACCCCCGAAGACACCACGCCCTACGAGTGCGACGGCCTGACGGCCTACCGCGAGCGGCCGCTGGCGGTGGCGCTGCCCGAGACCTACGAGCAGGTGCAGGCGGTGTTGCGCACCTGCCACTTGCTGGAGGTGCCGGTGGTGGCGCGCGGGGCCGGCACGGGCCTGTCGGGCGGGGCCATGCCGCACACCATGGGCGTGACGCTGAGCCTGGCCAAGTTCAACCGCATCTTGCGCATCGACCCGCTGGCCCAAACCGCCGTGGTGCAGGCCGGGGTGCGCAACCTAGCGGTGAGCGAGGCCGCCGCCGCCCACGGCCTGTACTACGCGCCCGACCCGAGCAGCCAGATTGCCTGCACCATTGGCGGCAACGTGGCCGAAAACTCGGGCGGCGTGCACTGCCTCAAGTACGGCCTGACGCTGCACAACGTGCTGCAAGTCGATGGTTTCAACATGGCGGGCGAGCCGCTGCGCCTGGGCGGCACCGCCTTCGACAGCCCGGGGCTGGACCTGCTGGCGCTGCTGGTGGGCAGCGAGGGCATGCTGGCGCTGGTGAGCGAGATCACGCTGCGCCTGACGCCGCGCCCGCAACTGGCGCGCTGCATCATGGCCAGCTTTGACGACGTGCGCCAGGCCGGCGACGCGGTGGCGGGCGTGATTGCGGCGGGCATCATCCCGGCCGGGCTGGAGATGATGGACAAGCCCATGACCGCCGCCGTGGAAGATTTCGTGCACGCCGGCTACGACCTCGACGCCGCCGCCATTTTGCTGTGCGAGAGCGATGGCACGCCCGAAGAAGTGGAAGAAGAGATCGGCCGCATGAGCGCGGTGCTGCGCGATTGCGGCGCGCGCGCGATTGCGGTGAGCCAGAGCGAAGAAGAACGGCTGCGCTTTTGGAGCGGGCGCAAAAACGCCTTTCCGGCCTCGGGCCGCATCAGCCCCGACTACATGTGCATGGACAGCACCATTCCGCGCAAGCGCCTGGCCGACATCCTGCTGGCAATCCAGCAAATGGAGATCAAATACGGCCTGCGCTGCGCCAATGTGTTCCACGCCGGCGATGGCAACCTGCACCCCTTGATTTTGTTCGACGCCAGCGACCCGGACCAACTGCGCCGCTGCGAGCTGTTTGGGGCCGAGATTTTGGAGACCAGCGTGGCCATGGGCGGCACCATCACCGGCGAACACGGCGTGGGGGTGGAAAAGCTCAACAGCATGTGCGTGCAGTTCAGCCCCGACGAGCGCGAGCAGATGCTGGGCGTCAAGCGCGCCTTCGACCCCAAGGGCCTGCTCAACCCCGGCAAGGTGATCCCGACCCTGCACCGCTGCGCCGAATACGGCAAGATGCTGGTGCGCGGCGGCCGGCTGGCGTTTGCGGAGCTGGAGCGCTTTTGACCGCAGGAATTTTTTGAACCGCCGCCATGACCAAAGCACCCACCTTGCAACCCACCGCCACGAGCGATTCCGACGCCAGCTTGCGCGCCGTGCTCGACGGGTTTCCTGGGCTGTTGCTGGCCATCGTGTTCGGCTCGGTCGCGCAAGGCCGCGCCACACCAAGCAGCGATCTTGACATTGCCGTGGCCGCCCGCCACGCCCTGAGCGCCGAGCAGAAAATGGCCTTGGTCTGCGCCTTGGCCACCCGCACTGGGCGCCCCGTTGACCTCATAGACTTGCATACCGTCGGCCAGCCCCTGCTTGGCCAGATCGTCCGGCACGGCCGTCGAGTGCTCGGTAGCGTTGCGGCACACGGACTATTGATCAGCCGGCACCTGACTGATGAGGCCGACTTCTTGCCCCTGCAAAATCGAATACTGCAAGAAAGGCGGCTCGCATGGATCGGGAAATAGTGGAACAAAAGCTGGAATCGCTGCGCCGCTGCCTGCACCGCGTGCACACACGCTGCCCCGCCGACGCCACCACGCTAGCAACCGATTTTGACCTGCAAGACATCGTATCCCTCAACCTGAGCCGCGCCGTGCAGCTCTGCGTGGACATCGGGGCGCACTTCATCGCCGCCAGCGAACTGCCCCCACCCGCCACGATGGGACAAACATTTGACCTGCTGGCGCAAGCGGGTGTGGTCGATGCACAACTGGCCGATCAACTGAAAAAAGCCGTCGGGTTCAGAAATTTGGCCATGCACAACTACGATGCCATCAACTGGCACATCGTGCATGCCATCGCTCAACACCACCTGCAAGACTTCACCGCTTTTGCCCGAGCCGTGATGCGGGCACTGGATGCGCGCGCATGAACAAAATGTGACGCAGAGCCAAACTGCGCCGCTGTGAGCTGTTTGGCGTCAAGCGCGCCTTCGACCCCAAAGGCCTGCTCAACCCCGGCTGTAGCGGTTTTTACGCGCTGCTGGCTTGCAGATTTGGTTTGATATCGGCGGCAACAAATACCGCCTGATCGCATACATCCGATTTGAGAAGCAGATTGTTTACATCAAGGCGGTGCTCACGCACCGGGATTACGACAAAGGAGCCTGGAAAACCGGCGCCTGAACGCGCAGTTTCAAGGAGCAGCACCTCATGAATGCACATATCGACATCAAGCACCTGCTCCCGGCCTGGGAGCAGTTCCGCACCACCACCAACATCGCCCCCATCCGGGATGAAGCACACTACGCACGGATGAGCGCAATGCTTGATGCCCTGCTGGATGAAACGCAAGGCGACGAAAACCATCCCGCCATGGATCTGGTTGAAATCGTGGGCGACCTGATCGAGGACTACGAGGCTGCGCATCACCCCCTGCCCGAGACCACCGGCGTGCAAGCCCTGAAATTCCTGATGGAGCAGCACGGCCTCAAGCAAAGCGAACTTGCCGAGATCGGTAGCCAAGGCGTGGTCTCTGAAATCCTGACCGGCAAACGCGAGCTGAACATTCGGCAAGTGCGGGCTCTGAGCCAGCGCTTCGGGGTTTCGGCCACGACCTTTGTTTAAAACCCTTAAAGCGCGCGCTTGTCCGCCAAGGATGCGCCTGTGAGCGAGCTGGCCGGATCGGCTACAGTCCGATCATGACGCCCGCCGCCTTCGAGGACAAGCTGCCGCCCTCTTTTTTTACCAGCCTCTACGATGAGCTGGGCCGGGTTGCCGACGACGCGCCCACGACAGACTCAACACAGGGCCTACAGGGCCTAGACGACCCCGGCGACTACCAGGCACACGACCGACTTGATCGTGACGCAGTCCAGCCCCCATCGGCGCAGCACGGCCTGCCCGGGCCTATTGCCCAGCACGCCTACGACCCGCACAGCCCCGGCGCACACTGGCAACTGCTGGCCGAGAGCCTGCGCGACGCCGCCATTTTCTTCCTCGACGCCGAGGGGCGGGTGTGCGACTGGACGCCGAGCGCCGAGCGCTTGCTGGGCTTTCGCGCCGAGCAGATGCTGGGCCAGAGCGTGGCGCGCTTCACCCCGGTGCGCGAGCCGGCCAGCGCGCAGCCCGCAGCCCCACACCAGACACAGAGCCCGACCCCGGGCACAGAGCCCGACCCCAGCGCACCCGACCCCTTGGCGCTGGGGCTGGAGCGCGCCGCCCTGCTGGGGCAGAGCGAGACCCCGGGCTGGCAGCGGCGCGCCGACGGCAGCCTGCTGTGGGCGCACACGCTGCTCACCGCCTTGCACGACCCGCACAGCGGCCAGACGCACGGCTACGCCTGCCTGATGCGCGACAACACCGAGACCAAGCGGCTGCTCGAGCTGCTGGAACACCTCAACGCCGCGCTCGAAGTCCGGGTGCAAGAGCGCACGCGCCAGTTGCTGGAAATCAACCACGACCTAGAGGCCTTTACCGCCTCGGTTTCGCACGACCTGCGCGCGCCGCTGCGCCACATCGGCAGCTACCTGGAGCTGCTGCGCGAAGACCTGGGGCCCGAGCTCGGGCCAGAGGCGCAGCGGCACCTCGAGACCATCGGCGGCGCCGCCGAGCACATGAGTCAGCTCATCGACGGCTTGCTGGCCTTTTCGCGTTTGGGCCGGGCGGCGCTGCAGCGGCACCCCGTGGCCATGGGCGATTTGCTGCGCTCCAGCCTGAACCGGCTGCAGCACGACCCTGCGCTGCAACGCCCGAGCGAGTGCCTGTGCTGGCAACTGCCGCCCGATTTGCCCACTGTGCAGGGCGATGCGCGGCTGCTCAGCCAGGTGTGGGACAACCTGTTGTCGAACGCGCTCAAGTACAGCCGACCGCGCCCCGTGGCCGAAATTCGCATCGGCTGGCGCGCGCAACACAGCCCCAATGGCGCGCCCGAGACGGTGTTTTGGGTGCAAGACAACGGTGTCGGCTTCGATCCGCAGCGCGCCGAGCGCCTGTTTGGCGTGTTCCAGCGCCTGCACCGGGCGCGCGACTTCGAGGGCGTGGGCATTGGGCTGGCGCTGTGCCGGCGCATTGTCGAGCGCCACGGTGGGCGCATCTGGGCCGAGGGCGTACCCGATCAGGGCAGCAGCTTTTACTTCTCCTTGCCCGACGCGTAGGCACGCGGCCCGAAAATCGCGCTCCCCACCCGCAGCAGCGTGCTGCCGCTGGCGATGGCCGCCTCGAGGTCGTCGCTCATGCCCATCGACAGGGTGTCGAGCGCCAAGCCCGACAAGGGCGCCTGCAACTGCCCCCGCAGCGCCGCCAGTTGCCCAAACACGCGGCAGGCGGCGGCAAAGTTTGGCGCGGGTTCGGGGATGCACATCAGGCCACGCAGTTGCAGGCGCGGCAGCGCTGCCACCTGCTGCGCCAGCGCCAGCGCTTCGGCCGCGGGCACGCCGGCCTTGTTGGCCCCGCCATCCAAGTTCACCTGGATGCACACCTGCAGCGGCCCCAGCCCCGGCGGGCGCTGCTCGCTTAGGCGCTGGGCGATTTTGAACCGGTCGATGCCGTGTACCCAGTCGAAATGCTCGGCCACGGCGCGCGTTTTGTTGCTCTGCAGCGGCCCGATGAAGTGCCACACCAGGTCGCTGGCCCCAAGGGCGCGCAGCGCGCTGATTTTCTCTACGCCTTCTTGCACATAGTTCTCGCCAAATGCGCGCTGCCCGGCCTGCCAGGCTTGCCAGACCGCATCCGGGCCCCAGGTTTTGCTCACCGCCAGCAGGTGCACCTCGGCCGGGTCGCGCCCATGCCGGGCACAGGCCGAGGCGATGCGCGCGCGCACCTGCCGCAGCCGGTCGTCAATCGTTGTCATAATGCAGCGGTCGTATCAAATTTGGACGAATCGATGGACATCACCCAGTTGCTGGCCTTCAGCCACAAAAACAAAGCCTCGGATTTGCACCTCTCGGCCGGCCTGCCGCCCATGATACGGGTACACGGCGACGTGCGGCGCCTCAACGTCGAGCCGCTGCAGCACAAACAGGTGCACGCGATGGTCTACGACATCATGACCGACTCGCAGCGCAAGCACTACGAGGAATTTTTGGAGGTGGATTTCTCGTTCGAGATCGACGGTTTGGCGCGCTTTCGCGTCAACGCCTTCAACCAAAAGCGCGGCGCGGCGGCGGTGTTTCGCACCATCCCCGCCAAGGTGCTGACGCTCGAAGACCTGAATTGCCCCAAGATTTTTTACGACCTGGCGCTCAAGCCGCGTGGTTTGGTGCTGGTCACCGGCCCGACCGGCTCCGGCAAATCGACCACGCTGGCGGCGATGGTGAACCACCGCAACGAGAACGACTACGGCCACATCCTGACCATCGAAGACCCGATCGAGTTCGTGCACGAGTCCAAAAAAAGCCTGATCAACCAGCGCGAAGTCAGCACCATGACGCTCAGCTTTGCCGCCGCCCTGCGCTCGGCGCTGCGCGAAGACCCGGACGTGGTGCTGGTGGGCGAGATGCGCGACCTGGAAACCATCCGGCTGGCCATGACCGCCGCCGAAACCGGGCACCTGGTGTTTGGCACCCTTCACACCTCCAGCGCCGCCAAGACCATCGACCGCATCGTTGATGTGTTTCCGCCCGAAGAAAAAGAGATGATGCGCGCCATGTTGTCGGAGTCGCTGGTGGCGGTGATCTCGCAGACCCTGCTCAAAACCGCCGACGGCAATGGCCGCGTGGCGGCGCACGAAATCATGATCGGCACCCCGGCGATACGCAACCTGATCCGCGAAAACAAGGTGGCGCAGATGTATTCGGCGATTCAGACCGGCAACGGTTTTGGCATGCAGACGCTGGATCAGAGCCTGATGAACCTGGTGCGCGGCAACCGCGTGCATGTGGCCGAGGCGCGCGCCAAGGCCAAAAACCCCGAAAATTTCCCCGGTTAACTCCGGCTGCAACCCTGCCTGAAGGAGCCTTGCCATGGAACGCGATCAAGCCAGCCAATTCGTGAACGACCTGCTGCGGCTGCTGGTGAGCCGCAACGGCAGCGATTTGTTTCTCACCGCCGATTTTCCGCCCGCGCTCAAGGTCGATGGCAAGATCACCAAGGTCTCGCCGCAACCCTTGAGCGGTGCGCACACGCAGGCGCTGGCGCGCGCGATCATGAGCGACAAGCAGTCGGCCGAGTTCGAGCGCAGCATGGAGTGCAACTTTGCCATCTCGCCTGGGGGCATCGGGCGCTTTCGGGTCAACGCCTTTGTGCAGATGGGCAAGGTGGGGCTGGTGATGCGCACCATCCCGGCCAAAATCCCGACCATCGACGAGCTCGGCCTGCCGCAGGTGCTCAAGAACCTGGCGCTGGCCAAGCGCGGCATCTGCATTTTGGTGGGCGGCACCGGCTCGGGCAAATCGACCACGCTGGCGGCCATGGTGGACTGGCGCAACGAGCACGCGCACGAGCACATCGTGACCATCGAAGACCCGGTGGAGTTTGTGCACCAGCACAAAAACTGCATCGTGACGCAACGCGAGGTGGGGCTGGACACCGACGACTGGGGCATTGCCCTGAAGAACTCGCTGCGCCAGGCCCCGAACGTGATTTTGATGGGCGAAATCCGCGACCACGAGACCATGCAGCACGCCATTTCCTTCTCGGAAACCGGGCATTTGTGCCTGGCCACGCTGCACGCCAACAGCGCCAACCAGGCGATGGAGCGCATCATCAACTTTTTCCCCGAAGTGGTGCATGCGCAGATCCTGAAAGACGTGTCGCTCAACCTGCGCGGCATGGTGGCGCAGCGCCTGCTGCCGCACCAAGACGGCAAGGGCCGCCATGCGGTGGTGGAAATTATGTTGCACAGCGGCCTGATCGCGGACCAGATCATGAAGGGCGAGATCAATGAGTTGAAGGAGACCATGCGCAAGAGCCGCGAGAGCGGGATGCAGACCTTTGACCAGTCGCTGTTCGAGGCCTTTGAGGCCAACCTGATCAGCTTCGAGGACACGATCCGCAACGCCGACTCGCAAAACGACCTCAAGCTGCGCATCAAGCTGCACAGCCAACGCGCCCGCAACACCGATCTGGCGGCGGGCACCGAACACTTGCAAATCGTCTAAACCCTCTCACCACCGCCCCCATGCCCAGCCTGAACCCCAGACCCTACCCCGCCACAGCGCCCCTCAAACTGGCTTTCATCGGCCTAGGTGCGATGGGCTTTCCCATGGCCGGCCACTTGGCGCGCGCCGGGCACACCGTAACCGTCTACAACCGCAACCCCGCCAAAGCGCAGGCCTGGGTGGCCGAATTTGGCGGTGCCAGCCAGCCCACGCCGCGCCTGGCGGCACAGGGGGCTGAAATGGTGCTGTGCTGCGTGGGCAACGACGCCGACGTGCGCGCCGTGCTGCTGGGCGAGCACGGGGCCATGGCGGGCATGGCGCCGGGCGCGCTGCTGCTGGACCACACCACGACTTCGGCCGAACTGGCGCGCGAGCTCGATGCCTGCGCACGGGCGCAGGGGCTGCATTTCCTCGACGCCCCGGTCTCGGGCGGCGAGGTGGGGGCGCAAAACGGGCAGCTCACGCTGATGTGCGGCGGTGCGCCCGAGGCCTTTGAGCGCGCCCGCCCCACGCTGCAGGCCTACGCCCGCGCCATCACGCTGATGGGGCCCAGCGGAGCCGGGCAGCTCACCAAAATGGTGAACCAGATCTGCATCGCCGGGCTGCTGCAGGGCCTGAGCGAGGGCGTGGCTTTTGGTCAGCGCGCCGGGCTCGACATGGGGCAGGTGCTGGAGGTGATCGGCCAAGGGGCGGCGCAGAGCTGGCAGATGCAGCAGCGCGGCCCGACCATGGTGGCGGACCGCTTCGACTTTGGCTTTGCGGTGGACTGGATGCGCAAAGACCTTGGCCTGGTGCTGGCAGAGGCGCGGCGCAACGGGGCCGCGCTGCCGCTGACGGCGCTGGTGGACCAGTTTTACGCCGATGTGCAGCGCATGGGCGGCGGCCGCTGGGACACCTCCAGCCTGGTGCGGCGGCTGCGCTAGTTGTGCCTTAGTTGTTGGCTGGCGAGGGCGCCGCGCTGGCCGGTGCCGGTGCCGGGGCGATGCGCGCCAGTTCTTCTTCGGTGATGAGCTCGAACACCCGCACCACGCGCTGTGCGCCCGAGGTGCGGCGCGCGATTTCGGTGGCGCGGTCGGCCTCGCGCGGTGTCACGCGGCCCAGCAAATAGACGGTGCCGCGCTCGGTGACGATCAAAAAGGCATTGGATGAGAGGTCGGCCGCATCGATCAGGCCGGCGCGCACGCGCGCGCTCACCAGCCGGTCGGCCGCGCGCGCGGTGAGCGAGGGCGTGCCCGTGACCGCCAGCTCATCGACCACGCCCTGCACGTTCTCGACCCCGCCCACGATGCGCAAGGCCAGAGCCCGGTCGGTCTCGCTGGCCACTTCGCCGGTGATGAGCACGCGCCGGTTGTAGCTGGTTACATTCACGCGGCCGCGGTTGCCGAGCTCGGCGCGCAGCCGGCTGGCGGCGCGCATCTCGATGCCCTGGTCTTCGAGCATGGCGCCCGAGGTGCGGCGGTCGGTGGCGACCAGCACCGTGGTGGCCACGGCCCCGCCTGCGATCAGCGGGGCGCAGGCCGAAAGGCCCATGCCAGCGGCCAGCGCCAGTGCAGCTAGGGCCAACAGGCGACCGTGGCCGGAAAAAATGCGTGCAACCATAAAAAACTCCTTGCGCGCCCGATGCGCGTTCAACCAGCGGCAATGATACCCGTGCGGCGCGGCGGCGAGGGTTAAAACCCGTCGGCGCTGAATGCGGCGCGCAGCCATTCGATTTGCAGCGCCTCGCCTGCGCCCTGCAGCGCCACCACGTCAAAACGACACGGCGGCACCTGCGCCAGCCGCAGCAAATAATGCCGCGCCGCAAACAGCAAACGCCGCTGCTTGAGCGCCGACACCGATGCCGCCGCCCCGCCGTGGCTGCTGCGGCGGCGCTGGCGCACCTCCACGAACACCAGCGTGCCGTCGGGCTCGCGCAGGATCAGGTCGATTTCGCCCCCGCCGCGCCCCGGCGTGCGAAAATTGCGCCACACCAGCCGCAGCCCCTGGCGCTGCAAATAGGCCAAGGCCAGCGCCTCGGCGGCGTCGCCGCGTGCCTTGGTGCTCTGGGCCGGTTTTTTTTCTTCGTTCATGCTTTCAATCAACCCCTCGGGCGCTCTGGCCCTGCAAGCCGCTCAGGCCGTGGCCGGTGCGCAGCATTATCCCGCCGGGGCGCTGTATCTGGTGGCCACGCCGATCGGCAATCTGGCCGACATCACGCTGCGCGCGCTGCACCTGCTGCAACAAGTCGATGCCGTGGCCTGCGAAGACACGCGCCACAGCGGCGCGCTGCTGCGCGCCTACGGCATCGAGCGCCCCTTGCTGGCCTTGCACCAGCACAACGAGCGCGAAGCCGCCGCCACCGTGGTGGCGCGGCTGCAAGCGGGCGAGCGCATCGCCTATGTGAGCGATGCCGGCACCCCCGGCATCAGCGACCCCGGCGCGCGCCTGTGCCAGGCGGTGGCCAGCGCCGGCCTGCGTTGCGTGCCGCTGCCCGGTGCCAGCAGCCTCACGGCCTTGCTCAGCGTGGCGGGCTGGGTCGAGACCGAAGCGGCACCGGGTTTTGCCTTCGTGGGCTTTTTGCCCGCCAAAGGGGCGGCGCGCGAGCAGGCGCTGCGCCGCCTGGCGCAACAAACCCAGGCCTGCTTGCTGCTGGAGGCCCCGCACCGCATTCCGGCGCTGGCGCGCGAACTGGCGGCGCTGGGCCCGCGCCGCATCACCGTGGGCCGCGAGCTCACCAAGCAATTCGAGGAAATCGCCACCCTGCCCTGCGCCGAACTGCCGGCCTGGCTGGCGGCCAAGGCGCAGCGCCTGCGTGGCGAGTTTGCCTTGCTGCTGCACCCGCCCGAAGCCGCAGCACCCGCCAGCGCGGACAGCGGCCCCCCGGCCGAGGCGCTGCGCGTGCTCGATTTGCTGCTGCCCGAGCTGCCCCTGAAAACCGCCGTGCGCCTGTGCGCCGAAATCACCGGCGCGCCGCGCAACGCGCTCTACCAGGCGGCCTTGCAGCGCCAGCCGCGCTAGCGCGGCGGTGTGGGGCCCGGCGGCGGCGCATCTGGGCGCGGCGCTAGCTCACGCACTTCGCGCACCTCCACATCCACCACCTCGTCGTTGCGGCCCGGGCGGGAGCCGCCCCGGTCGCCGCGCCGGCCCCAGCCCTGCCCCCTTGCGCGCATCTGCTGGGCACGGCGGCGCAGCAGCTCGGCCGCCAGCGGCACGGCTATGCGCCGGCCGCGCAGCAAGGCCCACAAGGCCCCCAGCAGCAGCAAAGGCAGCGCCAGCAGCAGCAGCAGCAGCCCCAAGCCGAGCAGGAGCACCCACAGCGCCAGGCGCAGCAGCGCGCCCAGCAGCCACGCCAATCCATCCAACAATTTGCCCATATCCCCTTTCCTGGCCAGCCACCCGGGGCCAGCCCTACACCTGCAGCGCGTCCGCTCGCCGCCACCCTCAATCATCGCGCACAATCGGCATGGCTGCATGAAACTGTCACGCTTGCAGCCTTTAATCGAGCGCCACCCATGGATTCCACCCGCCCGCCTGCCCTCGTCAAGCGCCTGTCGCAATACTTTCTGCGCGGCCTGCTCACCATTTTGCCGCTGTTGCTCACGGCCTATCTGCTGTTTGCGCTGGTGGCGTGGTCGGAATCGCTCGCCTCTTACCTGATCCGCCCGCTGCTGGGCAGCCTCTACATCCCCGGCCTGGGGCTGCTGGTGGCCATCGGCATCATCATCCTGACCGGCTATTTGATCTCGCGCCAAGGCACCTCGCGCCTGTTCAACTGGGTCGAGCTGCCCTTTACCAACACGCCGGTGGTGCGCAGCATCTACAACTCGCTCAAAAGCTTTGCCGATTATTTTTCACCGCAAACCCCGGGGCAAGCCACGCAACAGGTGGTGATTCTGCGCTGGCCCGGGCAGCCGCTGGAGGTGGTGGGGCTGGTCACGCGCAGCCATGTTGAGGGCCTGCCGACGGGCTTTTTGCAGGGGGACCGGGTGGCCGTGTACCTGCCCATGGGCTACATGATCGGCGGCTACACTGTGTTCGTCCCGCGCGCATGGGTCACGCCCATCGACATGAGCGTCGAAGAAGCCATGCGCTCGGCCCTGATCGCCTGGATGCCGCCGCGCAAACAACCATGATGACCCGCCATTTGCATGCCTTGCTGGCCCCGCGCAGCGTCGCGGTTTTTGGCGCCTCGGACCGGCCGCAGCGCGACGGCACCGCCATCTGGAACCGGCTTGCGGCCGAGTTCAAGGGCACGCTCTACGCCGTCAACCCGCGCTTGCGCCATTTGGGTGCGCACAAGGTCTGGCACAGCGTGGCCGAGCTGCCGCAAACGCCCGACTTGGCCGTGATCTGCACCCCGGCCGCCACTGTGCCGGGCTTGGTCGGCGCTTTGGGGGCACGCGGCTGCAAGGCGGCGGTGGTGGTGAGCGCGGGCTTGAGTGATGATCAAACACAGGCCATGTTGGCGGCGGCGCGCCCCTATGCGCTGCGCATTTTGGGCCCCGACTGCACCGGCCTGCTGGTGCCGCACCTGGGGCTCAACACCAGCCTGGCGCAGGTGAGCGCGCAGCCCGGTTCGGTGGCGTTTGTGTCGCAGTCGGCGGCCTTGGTCACAGCCATGATGGACTGGGCCAGCTCGCGCCAGATCGGCTTTTCGCACTTCATCTCGCTGGGTGAGCACGCCGACGTCGATTTTGCCGATGTGCTCGACTACCTGGCCAGCGATGCGCGCACGCGCGCCATCATGCTCTACGTCGAAACGCTGGACGAGCCGCGCAAGTTTTTGTCGGCCGCACGCGTGGCGGCGCGCAACAAGCCGCTGATCGTGGTCAAGGGCGGGCGCTCGGGCCAGGGCCAGCAGGCCGCCTCCACCCACAGCGCGGCGCTGGCGGGCAGCGACCGCGTTTTTGACGCCGCCGTTGCACGCGCCGGCATGCTGCGCGTGTTTCGGCTGCAGCACCTGTTCATGGCGGCCGAGCTGCTGGCGCGCTTTAGCGACAACCGCAGCGAAGCGCTGATCGTGCTCACCAACGGCGGCGGAGCGGGCGTGCTGGCTGCCGACGCCGCCGATTACGCCCGGGTGAAGCTGGCGCGCCTAAGCCCCGAGCGCATTGCCGAGCTTGACGCGGTGCTGCCCGCCGGCTGGTCGCGTGCCAACCCGGTGGACATAGGCGGCGACGCGCCACCGCAGCGCTACCAGGATGCCCTGCGCATTTTGCTGCGCGAGCGCGACTGCGCGGTGCTGCTGCTGCACGCCCCCACTGGGCATGTGCCCAGCCTCGAGATTGCGCAGGCGCTGCTGCCACTGGCGAGCGAAAAGCCGGTGCGCGTGCTCGGCTGCTGGCTCGGCACGCAAGCCGTGGCCGAGGCCAGAGCGCTGTTTCGCGCCGCCGGCATCCCCGATTACGACACCCCGGAAGACGCAGTGCGCGCCTTTGCCTCGTTGCGCCAGCACCGGCAGCACCAGATCGACCTGATGGAAACCCCGCCCGCTGCGCCGTTGCGCAGCCGCATCGATCTGCCTGGCATCCGCGAACTGGTCGATTTCGTGCTGGCCGACGGACGCGAGTGGCTCACCGAACCCGAAGCCAAGGAGCTGCTCAAGCGCGCCGGGCTGCCGGTCACGCCCACGCGCGTGGTGCCGCCCGAGGCGCAAGCCGCCGTCTATGCCGCCGAAACGCTGGGCTACCCGGTGGTGCTCAAAATCCTCTCGCACGACATCACGCACAAGTCCGACGTGGGCGGGGTGCGGCTGGACCTGCACAACGCTGCCGAGGTCGAGCAGGCGGCGCGCTCCATGCTGGAACGCGTGGCGCAACTGCAGCCGCAGGCGCGCATCGAGGGCTTCACGGTGCAACCCATGGCGCGGCGCGCGCATGCGCACGAGCTCATCATCGGCTCGCGCGTAGACCCGCTGTTTGGGCCGGTGATTTTGTTTGGCCAGGGCGGGGTGGCGGTCGAGGTGCTGGCCGACCGCGCCGTGGCGCTGCCGCCGCTCAACGGCAAGCTGGCGCGCTCGCTGGTCGAGCGCACCCGCGTGGCGCGGCTGCTGCAGGGCTACCGCAACGTGCCGGCCGCGAACCAAGAGGCGCTGGTCGATGCGCTGGTGGCGGTGTCGCAGTTGCTGGCCGAGGTGCCCGAAATCGCCGAGCTCGACATCAACCCGCTGCTGCTCAACCCCGAGGGCGCGCTGGTGCTCGATGCGCGGCTACGCCTGAGCCGCGAGCGCCCGGCCGGAGCGGCCAACTTTGCCATCCGACCCTACCCGCTGGAGCTGATCGAGACCCTGCCCTTTGCCGACGGCCGCACGCTCACGCTGCGCCCGATCCGGCCCGAGGACGAGGGGCTGCTGGAGCGCTTTTTTGAGCAACTCGACCCCGAAGACATCCGCCTGCGCCTGTTCTACAGCC
>Ga0208609_100170_pt1 | contig 28447 bp, 25 predicted proteins | sample SubbioR11_8A_Apr_FD_184813 | JGI IMG/M metagenome (GOLD analysis project Ga0208609, IMG submission 184813) | Serpentinite rock and fluid subsurface biosphere microbial communities from McLaughlin Reserve, California, USA - CR11_8A_Apr (SPAdes) | ecosystem: Environmental > Terrestrial > Deep...
CCCGCCGATAGGACGTCCGTGTCGAACGACCTGTTAGACCTCTTTCGGCCGGACGGCGAATTGGCCCAGCGCATTGTTCACCACCTTCGCAACATACTGCTCCGGCGACAGGCCACCGAAGTACGGCTCCACGGTGGCTTCGATGCGCTCCAGTATCGCAGCAATCCGTGCGTCTGCCGCCGGGGAGATGTTCTGAGAGCGAGAAGCCAAGTTTGCGGCAATCAGAACATGGAGAGCGACCTTTGCATCCGCGCGTATGCCTCGCATGAACTCGTCAAGCTGGTACAGACCGTCCTCCGTGCGCAGATTGAACCAAGGGGCCATAAAGAGCTTATGAACGAAAACGTTCCTTCTCTCCAGAAGACGCTCGAAGGTGTCGGCAAAGTGCTTCGGGAGTTCTACACGTTTGCCCAGGTGCCCAATGAGGCTTCCCAACGTTCCCTTGTCTCGAAGAAGCGTTGCTTCGAGTTTGGCGTCGGCTTCGGTGGGGGAGACCATTCCGAGAAGCGCTGCCACGACCAATTGCTCGAAGCGCTGCAGGATCAGCAGCGTCTCGCCAATCATTAGCACAGCCGATTCATGAGAGTTCTCGGTCATGAGGTCTAACGTTTGAGTTCACCTGCGGGCGCCAGACGGCGAAGCCGGCTGGCGCACGTCAGGTGGAACGAAGGGTGTACGCCCGACATGGGCATGGGTTTATGGGGTGAAAATCCCCTGTGGGAGGACATCGTGGAAACAGGATAACCACTAGCCGAAGGCAAGGGCAAGTCCGCGAGGGCTTGTCTGAAGGAAGCCGGAGCGCAAAGGTGCGAGCCGACGAACAGAAATCGCATAGAAGGCTCAGCCCCGGGGCGAGTGAGCACAAGATCACGAAGCCCGCGGTGTCCAGGGGCAGGGTAAATGCGGCGGTTGTGCACCGAAGGCTCATGTTCTTATTCGGGGAGATCTGTCCGCAGGGCATTCGGTCGTTTCGCTATGGGAGCCGGACTGAGGCCCGCGCCGAAAGGCGTGGAATCGCCACCGGACCCTGCGGCAGGCAGCCGGGAGCGCGTGCGTGAGCAATTACGTGCGTAAACGGACAGAAGTCAGCAGAGGCCGTAGTAGCCGCGGCAGCGGAGCGGCGAAGGGCCGAACAGGGATAGACAAGGAGGAGCCGTGAACGACTCGCATTCGATGATGAACCCGACCGGGGGAATCGAAGGCGCGCGCCGGGTCACGCAGCCAGCCTTGCACGTTGCTTTGATGGAGAAGGTGCTCGCGGCGGAGAACCTGCGCCGCGCGTGGAAGCGGGTGAAGGCCAACCGGGGTGCGCCGGGTATCGACGGCATGCACATCGAGGACTTCGCCGAATTCGCGCGCGAGCAATGGCCGACGATTCGCGAGCGCCTGAGTGATGGCAGCTACCGCCCGCAACCGGTGCGACGGGTGATGATCCCGAAGCCCGGCGGGGGCGAGCGGCCGCTGGGGATACCGACCGTAGTTGATCGGCTGATCCAGCAAGCCATTGCGCAAGTCCTGACGCCGATCTTCGATGCGGAGTTTTCCGAGTCGAGTTTCGGCTTCCGGCCGAATCGTTCCGCCCATGGAGCACTCAGGCAGGCACAAGCTGATATCCGGGCGGGCTACCGCATCGCCGTTGATCTGGACTTGGCAAAGTTCTTCGACAACGTCCAGCACGACGTCCTGATGGCCCGCGTGGCCAGACGGGTGGGCGACAAGCGGCTGCTCGCGCTGATCGGCCGGTACCTGCGGGCGGGCGTGATGGTCGGTGAAACCTTCGAGCCCAGCGAGCTCGGAACGCCGCAAGGCGGGCCGCTCTCGCCGCTGCTCGCCAACATCCTGCTCGATGACCTGGATCGGGAATTGGGTCCTTCAGGCTTTCGTGGGGGTCGGTCTCTGAGGGGCGAGCTGCAGGCCGCCGCAGTGGAAGTACACGGCGATCTTGAAGTGGTCGCGGTTGCGGAAGCCACAGGCGCGCTTCTGGATCGTCGCGATCTTGGAGTTCAGGCCCTCGGCGACCGCGTTGGTGATGCGATGCGTGAAGTAGGTCAGCACGTTGGCCAGATGGCGCTGGATCAGCCGGGCCGCCTCGATCATCGGCGGCAGGCGGCTGTGCGTGGCCCAGAAGTACCAGCGCTTCCAGAACTGTGCGGCGTGCGCTCGGCTGCGGTAGCTCCACCAGTTGCGCAGGCTCTCCTTCATCGCCCAGGCGCGCGCCGTCTTCAGGCTCGAATCCATCAGCGGCGTGATGCGGCGCTGCGCCTCCTCGCTCAGGCTGTGCGCGCTCCGCAGCCACAGGTACTTGCTGCGCACCAGCGTGTCGTCGCCGGCGGCGCGCAAGGCCTTGTTCTCCTGGCGCCGCACCCGGTCGAGCGCATCGTGCACGTGCTGCATGATGTGGAAGCGGTCGAACACGATCTTGTCCTCGGCACCCGGCACCGCGTCCTGCGTGGCCTTGATGTAGGGTGGCCACATGTCCATCGACACCGCCTGGATGCCGCAGCGCTGCTCGGGACTGAACGCCTCGTAGTACGCCGTGAGCGTCGCCTCCTTGCGCTCCTCGCCGATGTACTCGACGGTGGCCCCGTCCAGATCACTGACCAGCGTCATGTACTGGTGCCCCTTGGCGATCGCCTTCTCATCGATGCCGATGTGCTCCGGCACCGCGCGCGCCTTGGCGGCACGGCCACGGGTCACGGCCCGCTCCATCAGGCCCCAGGCCTCGTCCCAGCTGACCCGCAGCAGCACCGCCGCGTTCTTCACGTTCGTCGCCAGCAGCACGTCGATGGCCAGCGCCTCGAACATCGTAGTGAAACGCGACGCCCCTTCGGCCCACGGCAACGCCACCGCGTGCTTGCCGTGCTCCGGACAGTGCACGCGCGGCGGCCGCGCCTGCAGGTAGGTCAGGAACTGGCAGCTGTCCAGGTGCCGCCAGCGGCGCTCGGCCAGGTGATCGAACACCGGCAGCTCGCGCTCGCACCGCGGGCAGCGCAACCGCGTGCCGGCCGGATGCGTCACCTGCACCACCACCTCCTGCTTGGCCACGTCCATCTCGACCGCCGCCACCATCCATGGCGTCCTCACCCCCAGCAGCACCGCATACAGCTCCTTGCTGTCCATCGCGCACCTCCATGCAACTCGTGCGCGTCAGCGTAAATCCACCCCCACGAAACCCGGAAGAACCACTACTCGGATCTGCTCGACGCCTTGGCCAAGACTCCGGCCGAGCGCCAGCAGCTGTTGCGCGCCTACTGGGAACCGAGCGAGAAAGAGCGGGAGGAGGGAGCCAAGCAGCCGACCGCTGCGCACCGCGCGATCGCCGCATTGGTCGCGCAGGGGTTCGTGAAGGTCATCGTCACAACGAACTTCGACCGTCTCATGGAAAGTGCATTGGTCGATGTTGGGATCGTGCCGACTATCCTAAGCTCGCCTGACCAAGTGCAAGGTGCGCTCCCGTTGATTCACACTCACTGCTGCGTGTTCAAGGTCCATGGCGATTACTTAGACACGCGAATCAGGAATACCCCGGCGGAACTGTCTTCCTATCCCGCCGAGTTCGATCAACTCTTGGATCGCATCCTCGACGATTTCGGGCTCGTCGTTTGCGGCTGGTCTGCGGATTGGGACCCTGCGCTGCGCAGTGCGGTATTGCGTGCCCCTTCGCGACGGTTCGCAACCTATTGGGCAGTGCGCGGAGAACCGACCGATGAAGCCCGCCGACTGATTAGTCACCGTGGCGCTCAGGTAGTCGCGATTAAGGACGCTGACACGTTCTTTCAGTCCGTCCAGCGGCATGTCGAGGCGCTCGAGGAATTCTCGAGGCCCCACCCGCTCTCGATCGAAGCGGCGGTTGCGAGCCTGAAACGCTACCTGACAGAGCCGCGGTACCGGATACAGCTATCGGATCTCGTTGACGAGACGGTGGATCGGGCGGTTGAGGCAACCTCTGGCGCGGCTTTTGTCACGGAGGGCGGTCCCGCACCAACTACTGAATCCGCAACGGCGCGCGTACGCAGCTATGAGGCGGCCTGCTCCACGCTGCTGGCGATGGCGCCAGTTGGTGGGTTCTGGGCTGAGGACGAGCACGTTTACATCTGGCAGCGAGCGCTGGAGAGGCTATCGGCCGCGCGCACTGGCGGCGGCCATGTGCTTTGGATCGGCCTGCAACGCTACCCGGGAACCGTTCTGCTCTATGCGCTGGGGTTGGGGGCGATAGAGGCAGCACGACTGAAGTTTCTTGGCCGCATGTTCGCTACAACGGTCCATAGGGAAGGCCGAGACGATCTTCCAGCCGTCCAGCTTTTGCCTCCCTTTTCTCTGTTCGAGAACGGGGGACAGGTGGCACGGATACTCGCTGGAATGGAACGTCAGCACGCGCCCCTGAATGACTGGCTGCATGCAGTACTGCGGCAGCCAACAAGGCGCCTCATTCCAAATGATGACCGATACACCTATGTGTTCGACAAGCTTGAGATGTTGATGGCGCTCGGCTACGCGCATCATGCCAAGCGAACCAAGGACTGGTATTGGGCACCGCCTGGCGCGTTCGGGTACCGTGGTCAGAACAGAGATCGGTTCTTGCAGGAGATGGACGAGTCGATCTCAAGGGAGAAAGAGCAGTCCGTTTACGTGCAAAGCGGCATCTTCGGCGATTCTGCTGAAGCATGCGCCAAAGCTCTTGCTGCATTCCGCGAGTTCACAGCGAAGATTGGCTGGTACTAGAGGTGAGTTCCACTTCCTCTACCGAATCCGTCGTCGAGCAGGCCGCTCTCGTCTGGCTCGAAAGCGCCGGCTGGCAAGTCCGCAACGGCGCCGAGATCGCCCCTGGCGAACGCGCGGCCGAGCGCCACGACTACGGACAGGTGGGTCTAGTACAGCGACTGCGCGACGCGCTGCTGCCGAAACTTGCCTCGGGAAACCTACGCGTACGCGGTGCGGAACGCTTTCAGATGGAGCCGTCATGACGGGCACGGCCGCCATTGTCACGTCGGTACGCTTGGTTTGGTTCGTCGTTGCAAGAATTCCATTGATCAACCGCATTGTCTTGCGTCGGGCATTTCCGATCAGCGAATGCAAGAACCGTTGCTTGCTTGACGTGCCCGGCGATCACGCTCGTTTCGAGTTGACGGCATCAAGGCCCTCGGCAGCGTTAACCGGGCTTGCCGTCAATTTTCACAATCACTTGCCGTTTGACGTTGAGTTCGAAGTCTGGCGCGTGAAAGCCGTGGTGACGAGTTATCAACTGCTGGACGCGGTTCTGAATACCAGGTGCATGGTTCCGGCAGCGGGCACCGCCAACGTCTCATTGCCCGAGGTCACCCTTTCAGATCAACAAGCCGATTGGATGCGAGGCCGAAACACCGACTGCTCACGGACGCAATTCGAGCTGCACTGGCGCTGTAGAAGCAAGTTCCATGATTGGGAAGGCGGAGGACACTTCCAGTTCCTCGCGTACCTGAGCAAGGACTGACAGAGGAGGACCACGTGAGTTCAAGGCAGAGCCAGCTTACCGACGGTGCACTGCGATTCGCGGGCCGACTGGCGAAGCGGGGGTGAGCACCTTGGACCCGCGCGTCACGGAGCTCCACTGCATCATGCCGATGATCAACATCGGCTCGGTGATCGCGCACGGCATCCTGTCGTACGAGCGCGCAGCAAAGTTGCCGCACCGCTCGGTTGCGCTTCAGCCGGTCCAGGACCGGCGCGACCAGAAACACGTGCCGGGACACGGCGGCCTGAAACTGCATCAGTACGCCAACCTGTACTTTCACGCGCGCAACCCGATGCTGCACAAGAGGCTGCCCGAGGCGAGCACGCTGTGCGTGCTGCGCGTCTCGACGCAGGTCCTGACCTTGCAGGGTGCGGTCATTACGGATCAGAACGCAGCCAGCGACTATGTGCGCTTTCTGGCCCCCGCACAGTGGCCCTTACTCGACTTCGACGACATCTTTGCGATGGATTGGCGCCACCCGGACGATCAGATCGCCTACTGGCGGCACAAGTCGCGCAAGTGCGCCGAGGTTCTCATTCCGCATCGAGTGGAACCCCGGTTCGTGATCGGGGCCTATGTCATCGACGCAGCGGCTGCGGCACGCATGACGGCAAGCGGCTGTTCGTTGCCGATCACCGTCGACCCAGTTCTTTTTTTCCGCTGACGGGTACACACTATGCCCATGTTCAAGGCACACATCGGTGATCTGTTCGCGAGCCAGGCGCAGACCCTGGTGAATACCGTCAACTGCGTCGGCGTGATGGGCAAGGGCGTCGCGCTCGAATTCAAGAAACGCTGGCCGGCGATGTTCGAGGACTACCAGCGCCGCTGCGAGCGCAAGGCGGTTCGCCTGGGCGAGCCCTACCTGTATCGCGACGCGACCGGAGTGTCGATCGTGAACTTTCCCACCAAGGGGCACTGGCGCTCGCCGGCACGGCTGGCGGACATCGAGCGCGGACTCGACCATCTGGCCGCACATATCGGTGAATGGGGCATCACGAGCATGGCCATGCCGCCGCTGGGCTGCGGCAATGGCGGGCTCGACTGGTCGGAGGTCGGTCCGCTGATCTATCGCAAGTTGCGCGGACTGCCTGTCGACGTCGAGGTTTTCGCGCCGTACGGCACGCCCGCCCATCAACTGACCGAGACCTTCCTCGCGGCGCCCGCGCAGATGTCACTGTCGGGCCGCGGGCACCGGGCCGAGAAGTTGAATCCGGACTGGGTTGCGTTGATGGAGGTGCTGCGCGAATTGCAGGCGCAGCCGTATGCGAACCCGGTAGGCCGGACGATCTTTCAGAAGCTGTGCTACGTCGTCACGGAAATGGGTGTGCCGACGGGTTTCTCGTTCGGCAAGGGCAGCTACGGCCCGTTCTCGGTCGATGTGAAGGCGGCGCTGCACGAGTTTGCCAATCGAAACTGGGTTCAGGAGACGCCGCTCGGTCGCATGGTGACGCTGACCGTCGGCCCGCAGTACGAACACGACCGGATCAGGTTCGCATCGCAGATCGAGACCCATCACAAGAAGATCATGAAGGCCGTTGATCTGTTCAGCCGCATCAAGAATACCGAGCAGGCCGAAGAGGTGTTGACCGTGCTGTACGCAAGCCGCCAACTCAAGCAAGCGCGTGGCGTGGAAGCTGTGGCCGAACAAGATATCTATGACTACGTCCTCGGTTGGAAAAGGACCTGGCAGAGCGAGGAAAAGCGGCACGCAGTGGCAAGTGCCATCCGCAATCTCGTGCTGCTTGGCTGGATTAGGGCGCAGGTCAGCGAACAGATGCTCGAAGCCGCATAGCCGCATGGCGGCCTTGGACGAGTCCGTCATTGAACAGGCCGCACCGGCTTGGCTCGAAAGCCCCGAGTGGCAGGTCCGGAACGGTGCCGGGATCGGCTCCGGCGAACTCGCGGCCGAGCGCGACGATGTTGAAAAGGTGGTCCTGTCCCAGCGGCAGTGCGAGGTGTTGTTGCCGATCGCCTCTGGCGATCTGCGGCTCAAAGACGCCGAGAAATTCGTCGGGAGGGCCGTGTGATGGCGCAAGCGCCCGGCGGCGAAGTCCTCGTCTACGAGGCGCCCGGCGGCGGCGCGCGCGTAGAGGTGAAGCTGGACCGCGACACGGTCTGGCTTCGGCAGGAGCAGATGAGTCAACTGTTCGGGCGTGAGCGGTCGGTCATCACCAAGCACATCCGCAACGTGTTCGCAGAGGGCGAACTCGACGAGAAGAGCAATGTGCAAAATTTGCACATTGCCGGTTCGGACAAGCCCGTCCGCTTCTACAACCTCGACGTGATCATCTCGGTCGGCTACCGGGTCAAGTCCGTCGCGGGCACGCGCTTCCGCCAATGGGCCACGCAAACACTGCGGGACCACTTGGTGCAGGGCTACACCATCAACCGCCAGCGCTTCGAGCACAACGCGCGCGAGCTGGAGGCGGCGCTGGCGCTGGTGCGCAAGGCGTCCGCGGCAGAGGCGCTGACCACGGACCAGGGTCGCGGGCTGATGGACGTCATCGCCCGCTACACGCAGACCTTCCTGCTCTTGCAGCGCTACGACGAGGGGCTGCTGGTCGAGCCGAAGGGCATCGCCGGCGGCCTGTTGCCAGCCGCCGGCGAGGCGCGCGATGCCATTGCCCAGCTCAAACGCGACCTTCTCGCGCGCGGGGAAGCGACCGACCTGTTCGGCCGTGAGCGCGAGGAAGGGTTGGCCGCCTTGCTCGGCAACCTGGAGCAGAGCGTGTTCGGCGAGCCGGCGTACCCGACGGTCGAATCGAAGGCGGCGCACCTGCTGTACTTCGTGATCAAGAACCACCCCTTCTCCGACGGCAACAAGCGCATCGGCTCATTCCTGTTCGTCGCGTTCCTGCATCGCAACGGACGGCTGATCCGCAACGGCGAGGCCGTGATCAACGACGTCGGGCTGGCGGCACTCGCGCTGCTGGTTGCCGAGTCGGCGCCGAAGGACAAGGAGGTGATGATCCGGCTGGTGATGAACATGCTCGCGGAGCCGGCGGCGTGAGTGCATTCACCGAGTCGGTCGTCGAGCGGGCCGCGCTCGCCTGGCTCGAAGGCGTCGGCTGGAACGTCCGCCATGGCGCCGAGATCGCCCCCGGCGAGACCGCGGCCGAACGGGATGAATACGGGCGAGTCGTCCTGGCCCAGCGCCTGCGCGATGCGTTGGCGCGGCTTAACCCGGCGTTGCCCGCCGAGGCGCTGGACGATGCCTTCCGCAAGCTGACGCGGCTGGGTTTGGACACTGCGGGCGCCGACCTCATCGTGCGTAACCGCGCGCTACACCGCCTGCTGGTGGATGGCCTCACAGTCGATTACCGCCTGCCTGCCGGTCAGGCGGGCGACGCCGAGGGCAGCATCCGCGGCGCGCTGGCGCGGGAGACCGACTTTGATGACCCGGCGGGCAGCGACTGGTTGGCGATGAACCGGTTCAGCGTCATCGAAGTCCGACGAAGTCGAGGCGCGGGTGGGCACGCTCGGTGCCGGCCGCGAGTGGTTCAAGCCTTAGGGCACCATCGCGGGCGACACGCAGGCCGGCGCGCACATGCCCGAGCTACGGGTGTTGATCGAGGGCCTGTGCGCGCCATGGCGCTTTTTGGACGCTGAGCGCCGCGGAGTTGCACCGCGCGGCCATCGGCGTGGCCGAGCCCACAAGCCGCTACGAGGCGGGCCGAAAGCCTTGCGGCACAATGCCGCGAGCACGACCCTTGGCATTCGCAACATCGGATCGAGGCCACCGTGAACGTCGTCGAGCGCAGCTTCCGGCTTGAGGGTCCATCCGGACTCGGGGCCAAACCGCGCCCTGAGTTGATCGGGCCGGTGTTGACGCATCTGCACGACACCCTGCAGGACGCGGTGCGGATGGGCTTCCTGCACTCGAGTCATCCGCGCGGACGCATCCCGCGCGGTATCAAAGCCGCGGCCGACGTTCGCTACCTCGGCCATTCACAGGCCGACGACAACGCCACGCTGCTGCGCTTCGAGGTGTCGCCTTTCGGCGATGTGGCGGCCGACCTGTTCAAGCAGACACGGCTGTGGGACGACATGCCCGCGCCGGACCAAACGGCCTTCGAGCTGCTGGGCGCGGCGCTCGACGACATCAGCACGCGTCGGGAGGACAGCAATCGCTTCGATCCCGGGCTGCTGCGAAGGATCGCGCGCTACAAGGTGATCTTTCGACGCGGCCTGTCGCGGATCGTCTTGCCCGACGTTGCTGCGCCGCGCCCGGCTCTGTTCGATACGGCCGTGATCGAAGCGGCCCTTGCGCTTGCCGACGCGACGCCGCCATCGCGCCGCGTTCGCGTGAGCGGCCGGCTGGACCTGATGGGCGTGAGTCAGGGGGTCATCAAGATCCACGTCGCGGGCGGCGCCGTCGTGACGGCGCTTTGGGACGGCAAGGAACCGATCGATGAGCTGCGCTCGCTGCTGAACCGCGACGTCACGTGCGAAGGCGTCGGTGTGTTCCGCCCCTCCGGCACGCTGCTTCGCATCGATGCCGATGCGGTGGCCGCTGCCGGAGCCGGTGACGCGGGCTTCGCCTTCGTGCCGCGGGTGCCGAAGGTCGGGGACATCAAGCGTCAACTGCTGCTGAAGTCCGGCGAAGTCTCGGCCTACGGCGAGTTGCTCGGCTCCATTGCCCCCGAAGAATCCGACGAGGACTTTGCAGCCGCCATCGAGGCCATGAGCTGAGTCGATGGCAGCGCCTGCGTATCTGCTCGATACCGGGATCGTGCTGCTGGCGACACGCGCGAGCAACGCCTCGAAGATGATCGATGCGCAGTTCGGCCTCAGCGCGTCGAGCTTTCGCCCGGCAATCTGCGAGATTTCGGTCGGGGAACTACTTGCCTTTGCCAATGCGCAACATTGGGGCGAAAGACGCAAGGCTGCTCTGATGGAGCGGCTGAAGGCGAGCCTGATCGTTCCGATCTCGCACCCTGGAGTGCATCAGCGCTGGGCGGACATGCAGTCGGCGTTGCAGGCAAGTGGCGTCACCGTTCGACAGAACGACATCTGGATCGCGGCGACCGCCAGCGTGACGGGACTTGCAGTGCTTTCCACTGACAGGGACTTCAAGCGATTCGCGCCGCTCGGCCTGGTGCAGGCCGTGGTCGTCGATCCGAAGACCGGCGTCGTGGTGCCGTAGGCAAAGTGATCGAACGTCTGGCCGCCGCCTACACTTGATCCATGCCTCAGCTCAAGCGCCTCACGGTCCGCGGGTACAAGTCGATTCGAGCGCTCGAAGACTTCAACCTGCGCGCGCTGAACGTGCTGATCGGCGCCAACGGCGCGGGCAAGAGCAACTTCATCGGCGTCTTCCGGATGCTCGCCGAATTGGCCGAGCAGCGGCTGCAGTTGTATGTCCGCGAGCAGGACGGGCCGGATGCGCTGCTGTTCGGCACGCGCAAGCGCACCGCACAGCTTGACGCCGAGTTCTACTTCGGGCGCAACGGCTATCGCGTTTCGCTGGTGCCGGCCGGCGACAAGCTGGTCTTCAACCGCGAAGAGACCTGGTTCGACGGCGACTTCACGACGGCGGCGCACGCCCTGGGCAGTGGCCACGACGAGGCGCGATTGCGCGAGGTATCCGGTGACACCTTTGCGCCCTATGTGCGGCCGGCGATCGCGCGGTGGCGCGTCTACCACTTCCACGACACGAGCTTGTCGGCGCCGGTGCGGCAGGCGCAACCGCTGCGCGACAACCTGCGTCTGAAGGCCGACGCCGGCAATCTGGCCCCTTTCGTCCGCCGGCTGCGCGAGCAGCATCCGAACGAGTACCGGCGAATTGTCGAGACTGTCCGCCTGGTCGCGCCGTTCTTCGGCGACTTCGTCTATCGCGACGACCCCGGTGAACGAGTCGAACTGGAGTGGACGGATGCCGACGATCCGGACACGGTTCGCAGCCCGCGCCAGCTTTCTGACGGTACGTTGCGCTTCATCGCCATTGCAGCACTGCTGCTGCAACCGCCGCACCTGCAACCGGATACCGTACTGATTGACGAGCCGGAACTCGGGTTGCACCCGTATGCGATCGGCGTGCTGGCCGCGCTCTTGCGACAGGCGAGCGCCGCACGGCAGTTGATCGTTTCGACACAGTCGGTCGACCTGGTCAACGAACTGGCGCCCGAGGACGTGGTGGTTGTCGGCCGCGCAGATGGTGCCTCGACATTCGCCCGCGTCGACGACGAGCGCCTGCGTGAGTGGCTCGAGGACTACGCGCTCGGCGAACTGTGGAAGATGAACGTGCTGGGCGGGAGGCCGGCACGATGATCGAAGTCATCGTCGTCGGCGAGGGGCAGGCTGAAGAGACCTTCGTGCGCGACGTGCTCGCGCCGACCTTTGCAGCGCTCGGGATCTTTCTGTCGCCGCGGCTCGTGCCGACCGGCCCGCACTCGCGCGGCGGGGCGCTGAACGAGCAGCGCGTGCTGCGTTATCTGCGCAACACGTTGCGCGAGCGTGGCGACTCCTTCGTGACGACTTTCTTCGACCTGTACGGCCTGCCGACGGGGTTTCCGGGCGTGCGCGAGTCGGCTGGCTTGGCCGACCCACTGCAGAAGGCGGCGCACATCGAGGCTGCACTGGCGGAGGCCGCGGTTCGCGCGGCCGGCTGCCGTGCCGAGCGCTTCGTGCCGCACGTGCAGCCCTACGAATTCGAGGCGCTGCTGTTCGCCGACACCGACCGGTTGGTCGAACTCGACGACCGCTGGCGCACCGCGGCGGCACCGCTGCGGGCGGCGCGCGCAGCGGCAGCGACACCGGAGCATGTGAACGACGGGCCGCAAACGCACCCTTCGGCCCGGCTCCGTGCGCAGCTGCGGGAGCCGCGGTTCGACAAGGTGCTGCACGGCACGGCAGCCGCGCGGAGCATTGGCTTGGCGAGGTTGCGCGGTGAGTGCCGGCACTTCGGCGCTTGGCTGCAGCAAATCGAGAGCCTGCGGCCCCTCTGAGCCGCACGGTCGACCATGGCTGCATTCAACGAGTCGGTCGTCGAGGAAGCTGCCCTCGACTGGTTGCGCCAACTCTGCTGCACGATTCTCTCGCCCGCGGACGCACTGCCGGTGGAAGGCGGACTGAGAAGCAGCTATGCGGAACCGTTGTTCGCGGGCGCGCTGCGAAGCGCGTTAACACGTCTGAACCCGCGCTTGCCGAATGAAGCAATCGACGATGCGATGCGTAAGCTCGTCCATGCATCGGCGCATGGCCTTCTCGCCCAGAACCGCGAGCTGCACCGAATGCTGGTCCATGGCGTTACGGTGGAGTTTCGCGCAGCCGAGGGCCGAATCGTCGGCGCACAGGCGCAGGTGATCGACTTCGATCGTGTGGAAAGCAACGACTGGGCCGCGACCAGTCAGTTCAGCATCGCAGAAGGCAAGACCGTTCGCCGTGCCGACGTGGTGGTGTTCGTCAACGGGTTGCCGCTGGCGGTGATCGAGCTGAAGAACGCCGCTGCGGAGGGCGCCAGCGTAGGCGCCGCGGTGCGGCAGCTGACGACATACCAACACGACGTCCCGGCCCTGTTCGCGACCAACGCGATGCTCGTCGCCTCTGATGGCGTGCAGGCCCGGCTCGGTGTGATCGGTGCTGGGCCCGAGTGGTTCAAGCCGTGGCGGACGATCAAAGGTGAGACGTTGGCGCCGGTGTTCATGCCGGAACTTCAGGTTGTGCTCGAAGGCGTGTTTGAACGACGGCGCTTTCTCGACCTGCTGCGCGACTTCATCGTGTTCGAGGACGACGGTGGCCGCATCGTCAAGAAGATGGCCGGCTACCACCAGTTCCATGCGGTGCAGGTGGCAGTGGGCGAGACGCTGCGTGCGGCGGAACTCGGGCGCATGCGGGACGCCGCCGAAGGGCGCTACGAGGCCGGTCGCAAGCCTGGCGGCGCGCCCGGCGACCGGCGCGTGGGCGTGGTCTGGCACACGCAGGGCTCAGGCAAGAGCCTGACGATGGCGTTCTACGCCGGCCGCATCATCCGTGAACCGGCGATGGGCAACCCGACACTCGTCGTGCTCACCGACCGCAACGACCTCGACGACCAGCTCTTCGCCACCTTCTCGCGCTGCCGCGACCTGCTGCGCCAGCCGCCGGTGCAGGCCGAAAACCGCGCGCACCTGCGCGAGCTGCTGAGCGTGGCGGCCGGCGGGGTCGTATTCACCACCATCCACAAGTTCTTCCCTGAGCTCATTGACGGAATCAGGGGCGACCGGCACCCTCGCTTGTCCTCCCGCCGCAACATCGTGGTCATCGCGGACGAGGCGCACCGCAGCCAGTACGACTTCATCGACGGCTACGCGCGCCACATGCGCGACGCGCTGCCGCACGCCTCGTTCATCGGCTTCACCGGCACGCCGATCGAGCTGCAGGATGCCAACACGCGCGCGGTGTTCGGCGACTACATCAGCGTCTACGACATCCAGCGCGCGGTGCAGGACGGCGCCACGGTGCCGATCTACTACGAGAGCCGGCTGGCCAAGTTGGCTCTCGACGAGGCCGAGCGGCCGAAGATCGACCCCGGGTTCGAAGAGGCGACCGAGGGCGAGGAAGTCGAGCGCAAGGAGAAGCTCAAGACCAAGTGGGCGCAGCTCGAGGCGGTGGTCGGCGCCGAGAAGCGGCTGGCGCTGGTGGCCGAGGACATCGTCGAGCACTTCGAGCAGCGGCTCGAGGCGATGGAAGGCAAGGCGATGATCGTCTGCATGAGCCGCCGCATCTGCGTCGAGCTGCACCGCGCGATCGTGAAGCTGCGGCCACAATGGGGAAGCGGCGGGAACGGCGCCGACGACAATGATTCACTAGATGCGGGCGGCGCGCTCAAGGTGGTGATGACCGGCTCGGCCGCCGACCCGGCCGACTGGCAGCCGCACATCCGCAACAAGCCGCGGCGCGAGGCGCTGGCCAACCGCTTCCGCGACCCGAAGGATCCGTTCAGGCTCGTGATCGTGCGCGACATGTGGCTCACCGGCTTCGATTGCCCGAGCCTCTCCACCATGTACATCGACAAGCCGATGCGCGGGCACGGGCTGATGCAGGCGATCGCGCGCGTGAACCGCGTGTTCAGGGACAAGCCCGGCGGGCTGGTGGTGGACTACCTGGGTCTGGCGCAGGAGTTGAAGCAGGCGCTCGCTACCTACACCGAGAGCGGCGGCACCGGACGCACGGCGCTGGATCAGGACGAGGCGGTGGCGGTGATGCTGGAGAAGTACGAAGTCTGCGCCGGGCTCTTCCACGGCTTCGACTGGGGCAAGTGGACGAGCGGCACACCGCCGGAGCGCCTCGGCCTGCTGCCGGCGGCGCAGGAACACATCCTGGCGCAGGAGGGCGGCAAGGAGCGCTGCGTGGGCGCGGTGCGCGAGCTGTCGCAGGCGTTCGCGCTGGCGGTGCCGCACGCCGAGGCGCTCGCCATCCGCGACGACGTGGCGTTCTTCCAGGCGGTGCAGGCGGTGCTCGCCAAGCGCGCGCCGGGTGACGCGCGGCCCGAGGAGGACATCGAGCACGCGGTGCGGAGCATCATCTCGCGCGCGGTGGCGCCCGAGGGCGTGATCGACATCTTCGCCGCGGCCGGCCTGCAGAAGCCCGACATCTCGATCCTCTCCGAGGAGTTCCTGGCCGAGGTGCGCGGGATGCCTCAGCGCAACCTCGCGGTGGAGCTGCTGCACAAGCTCTTGAAGGGCGAGCTGGCGACGCGCCGGCGCAAGAACGTCGTGCAGGCGCGCTCGTTCGCCGAGATGCTGGAGCAGACCATTCGCCGCTACCAGAACCGCGCGATCGAGGCGGCGCAGGTGATCGAGGAGCTGATCGCGCTGGCCAAGGACATGCGCCAGGCGCAGGCGCGCGGCGACGAATTGCGGCTGTCGGAAGACGAGCTGGCGTTCTACGACGCTCTCGAAACCAACGACAGCGCCGTCAAGGTGCTCGGTGACGACACCCTGCGCACCATCGCCCAGGAACTGGTGAAGACCGTGCGCGCCAACGTCACCATCGACTGGACGCTGCGCGAGAACGTGCGCGCGCAATTGCGCGTGCTGGTCAAACGCATCCTGCGCAAGTACGGCTATCCGCCGGACAAGCAGGAGCAGGCAACCGAGACCGTGCTCGAACAGGCGGCGCTGCTGTCCGAGACTTGGGCAGCCGGCTAATAAGAGTTGTCGTCGCTCAACACTCGCGGCAGCGTAAACGGCGGCTCACCGCCGCCTGGTTCCCTCGTAGGCCTGGCATGCCGCCACGAGCCGCTTGCGCACCGCTTCGCGCAGCGATGCGGGCTCGAGCACCTCGACGTTCTCCCCATGCCGCAGGACGTCCATCTCCAGTTCCCGCGGATCGGCGTAGGGCACCTTCAGTTCGAACTTGCCGTCCGGCAGTTCGCGCGTCTTCTGCTGCTCGTGCCAGATCTCGCAGCGCACCCAGCGCGCCGCCTCGGTCGAGAACTCCAGCGTCGCCCACTGCAGCTTCGTGCCCCGGTAGATGCCGTAGCCGCCGGCCGTCTCCTCGTCGACCTGCTTGAGCGACACGTCCTTCGCCCTGGCTTCCAGCAGCTTCGCGCCCTCGATCGAATCGAGCGCGAACATCCGCACCCCCTCGGACCGGTGGCACCAGGCATCCAGGTACCAGTTGCCGCGGTAGTGCACCAGCCGCTGCGGCGACACCTCGCGCTGCGAGCGCTCGTTCTTGTAGCGGGTGAAGTAGTCGATCCGGAGCCGGCGCCGGGTCATCAGCGCCCGGCCGAGCAACTCGAACCACTTCAACGCCGCGCGCCGCTGCTGCGAAGGCAGCAGCTTCACTCGCCTGAGCACTTCCTTGGCCGGCGCCTCGTCCGCGCCCAGCGCCCTGGACAACCGCTCCATCAGCGGCTTGATGTGCGGCCCGAGCAGCCCGCCGGCATCGAGCGACTCCAGCATCTGGTGCATGGTCATCAGCGCCAGGATCTCGTCGGCCGCGAACCACAGGCCCGGCAGCTCGTAGCGCGGCCCGCTGCCCGGCTTGTCGAAGCGATAGCCGCCGGCGTCGCGGTCGTAGACGATCGGTGCGTTCAGGCGGTCCTTCATGTGCGCCAGGTCGCGCTTGAGCGTGGCGCGCGACACCTCGAGCTCGCGCATCAGGTCGGCGAAGGAGGTCAGCCCGCGGTCGCCGATGAGTTGATGGATCCTGTAGTAGCGCTCGGTCTGGTTCATGGTCCTCGTCCAGGGCAAGCCCGCCAGCAGGCAGGCGAACAGGCTAGCGAACTGCCCCGCGCTCATACCGCATGAAATCAAGCCGGCAACACCGGTTGTTCTGCCCTCGCCGTGTGCCGCAACGGCTCAGCGCCCGCTGATCAGCACAAACCCGGCCGACCGTGTGCCGTTCAACGCGGCCGCATACAGCACCGGCCCCTGCGTCGTGTTGCCGACCGCGCCGATGCCGTCGATCGTCTGGGTGCCCAACAGGCAAACACCGCCGTTGAAAGTGACGCTCACGCCGTAGACCGCAGTGCCGCCCGGCCGCGGTGCGATGCTGCCGCTGAAGGTGCAGCCGGAAGAACCGGCGCCGGTCAGGGCGCCGTTGGCGCCGACGTTGATCGAGTAGGTCTCGCCACCGGCCAATCGCCCGCGCCAGACACCCTGCACCGCCGCCTGCGTTGCCGGGACTTCATAGGACGGGTCGTAGGCACTCGTGAAGGTCACCGGCGCGCCGCCGGCCTGCGGCGTGACCACGCCCTGCAGCGAAGCGCGCGCGCGATAGCTGGCGGACACCGCCACCGGCGTCACGCCGCCGCCGAGGAGGAAGTCCAGCCCATTGGTCGACGTGAAGCTGCCGTTGCGCGACGTGCCGCTGCCCTGCACGACGCCGTACAGCAGGCCATTGGCGTGGTACATGAACCAGTACTCGCCGTTGTCGAGCACCGCGCCGAGGATGCTGAATCCGCTCGACGAGGTGCCGCTCCAGAACCCTTCGGCGGTATCGGCCGGTGGCGGCGGCGTGGGCGACGGTGCGGGTGCGCTGTCCCCGCCTCCGCCGCCGCAGGCGGAAAGGGCGAGCGAAATCAGGACCGCGGCCAACGGCTTCAATGCGCAACGCGACATGGCACCCTCCATCGACGATCGACAACGCGGGCTGCGCTGTCGCTGGAGGCACTGTCGGATCGGCCGGGCTCACAGGGTGAACCCGTCGGCGAGGCGGCGATGAAGCCACTGCCGGCAGTGCACGACAAGCGCGCCGGCCGCAGGCCGCGCTCGCCAGGCGACCCAGCGCACGGGCGCAACAGGTGAGCCACTGCCCGTGTTCGCGCGTCGCGCGGTCACGTCGGCACAGGCTCGCGCCCTGAGCCCGCCGGAGTCGATGCTGGCCTTTTTCGGAGGCTCACCATGCACGCCGTCGCGCAACTCCTGCAGTCGCTGTCCATCGGCGCCCCGCTCACCGCAGGCAACCTGACGATGTTCCCGCTGCTGAAGTCCGGCACCGGTGCGCCCGACTACCGGCTGCTCGACGAGTCGCTGGACGCGGGCCTGGCCGAGGTCAGCGAGATCTCCGACGGCGGCTCGGTGCCCGAGCTGCACTTCCGCAACAGGTCGGACACGGACATCCTGCTGGTCGACGGCGAGGAACTGGTCGGCGCCAAGCAGAACCGGGTGCTGAACCTGACGCTGCTGGTCGGCGCCGGACAAGAGGTGAAGATCCCGGTCTCCTGTGTCGAGGCCGGCCGCTGGGCCTGGCGCTCGCAGCGCTTTTCCTCCGGCAAGCGCAAGCTGCACGCCAAGGCGCGGATGGAGAAGATGCGCGGTGTCTCGGCCTCGATGCGCGAGTCGGGCGAGCGCGCGCGGCCCGACATCCAGCACGCTGTGTGGCGCTCGGTCGAAGACAAGATGGCCTCTTTCGAATGCCGCTCGGCCACCGCCTCGCTGCACGACGTGTACGACGCCAGCGAACAGCGACTCGCGCAGGTACGCAGCCGGATCAAGGCGCAGCCCGACCAGGTGGGCGCGGCCTTCGCGGTCGACGGCAGGCTGGTCGGCGCCGAACTGTTCGACGCTCCGGCCACGCTGGCCAAGCTGCTGCCGAAGCTGGTCGACAGCTACGCGTTCGATGCCCTTGAGTTGCGCGGCAGCGGCAGCCACCCGGAGGCGGCGCGATCGCCGGCGCTGGCCGAGGTGCAGGCGCTGCTGGCGCGCATCGCGCAGGCGCCGCAGACCGCGTATGGCGCGGCCGCCAAGGGCACCGACGTGCGGATCGACGCGCCGGCGCTGCACGGCGCCGCCCTGGTCGAGGGCGAGCGGGTGCTGCACCTGAGCGCATTCGCCGACGAGGACCCGCCGACCCGCGCGCAGTGACGATGATGAACGTCGCGATTGCGGCCCGACGAAGTCGCCGCGATCCCTTGGCGCTGTTGTGCATGTACATCACATGTAGATCGCAGGCCGGTCAACGCCGGGCACGGCAGTGCCGCAGCGGGCGGCGCGGCGGCTGCCGGCGGCCAGACGCGCCCCTGCCGCCGGTCGCGGCAGCGGTTCGCTCAGACCACCACGCGCGGCAGCGTGAACAGCGGCTGCACCTCGCCGACCACCGTGCCGCGATAGTTGGTGACCTTGGGCCGCGCGTAGCGCGCCAGCGGCGTCTTGCCCGGATCGTCGACCAGCTTCAACTGCTGCAGTACCTCGACCGTCGCCGCCAGCAGCGCGCGCGTGTTGCCGTCGGCGACGCGAATCGCGATGCCGATGCCGCGGCTGGCGATGCCGATCGCCTGCACGCCGTCGGCGCCGATCTTGGTCACCCAGTCGCCGTCGAGGCCCGGGTCGGCGCTGCCCTGCTTGCAGCCGGTCTGCATCAGCGCCAGATCGCTGCGCTGGGTCCCGGACACCAGGTCCGGGTGGCGCGCCATCGCGTAGCGCAGCGCGGCCAGCGCCGGCGTGGCGCCGAGCGCGAGCTGGCAGAAGGCATGCGCGAGCGACGACAGCGGCAGCGCGTAGTTGGGCGCGCTGCAGCCGTCGATGCCCATCGGCAGTTCGCGCCGGCCGTGCCTGCGGCCGAGGAAGCGCTGCACCGCGTCGCGCACGCGCCGCTGCAGCGGCGAGCCGGGATCGAGGTAGCTGGCGAACGGCTGGCCGTGCAGCCGGCACCAGGCGAGAAAGCCGCTGTGCTTGCCCGAGCAGTTGTGGAACAGCGGGCTCCAGCGCGCGCCGGCCGGCGGCGCCGCCGGGTTGTGCGAGAAGTAGCTGGGCACATGGCAGCCGCATTGCAGGTCGCTCTCGCGCGCGTCGATGCGCGCCAGCATCCGCTGCGCGGTGGCGACGTGGACCGCCTCGCCGTTGTGGCTGGCGCACATCAGCGCCAGTTCGTGCGAGCCGAAGCCGAGCCGTTGCGCGCCGCCCTCCTCGACGAGGGCGAGCGCTTGCAGAGGTTTCAACGCCGAGCGAGCGAAGTTCAGCCCGTGCGCGTCGCCGACGCCGGCGACCAGTGCGCCGCAGGCATCGACCACCGCGATCGAGCCGTAGTGGACCAGCTCGGGCAGGTCGCCGCGGGTGGTGGTGGCGAGCGCAACGTGGCGCGGCGGACGCAGGGACATGTTGGCTGACGGCAACCGCGTCGCCCGTGACGGCGCTGCGCGCCTATGAAGACGGTCGCCGAAGGCCGCTCCTGGCGGCCGCAGGCCGCCTCATCGGCCGTCGAATCGGCCGCGCAGCGGCCGTCATCGCGTCGCGCAGCGACGCATCACGCGGGAGCGACCGCGCCCGCGGCGGCCAGCCGCCGCACGACTTCCTTGCGGTAGCGGTTCAGTTCCTGCACCGAGCCGAAGCTGCGCTCGAACAGCAGGCCCATGTTGTGCAGGATGCGCTCGACCACCTTGGTCTCCCAGACGTCGTCGAACTTGATCTGCTGGTCGAGCCAGCGCTCGAGCCAGGCCGGATCGGGCAGGCGGCTTTGCACGGTGTCGTTCGGGTACAGCGACTGGTTGACGTGCAGGTTGGTCGGGTGCAGCGCCTTGGCGGTGCGCTTGGCGCTGGCCATCAGCACGGCAATCTTGGCGAAGGCCGCGCGCGCGGTGTCGCCGAGGTCGGTCAGATGCTTTTTCATGTAGCGCAGATAGGCGCCGCCGTGGCGCGCCTCGTCCTGCGACAGCAGTTTGTAGATGTGCTTGATCACCGGCTCGGCGTGCCACTCGCTGGCGCGCCGGTACCAGTGGTTCAGGCGGATCTCGCCGCAGAAGTGCAGGGTCAGCGTCTCCAGCGCCGGCGCCGGGTCGAACTCGAAGCGCACCTTGTGCAGTTCGTCGTGGCTGGGCACGAGGTCGGGCCGGAAACGGCGCAGGTACTCCATCAGCACCAGCGCGTGCTTCTGTTCCTCGAAGAACCACACGCTCATGAAGGCCGAGAAGTCGGAGTCGTGGCGGTTGTCGCGCAGGAACATCTCGGTGGCCGGCAGCGCCGACCACTCGGTGATCGCATTCATCTTGACCGTGCGCGCCTGCTCGTCGGACAGCTTGGTCGCGTCGAACTCGCCCCAGGGCACGTCGGTCTCCATGTTCCAGCGTACCGATTCGAGCGAACGGAACAGGTCGGGATAGAGCATCGTCGACTGCGACATGGCGGCACCTCTTGCACGGCTAGGTGGCGGCGCGGCGGCGCAGGAAGCGCATCAGCCCGCCCAAGATGGGGATTTTCTCATACAACGCCTGCGCGCCGCATCCTAGTAAAACACGGTCAACACACCGGTGAAGCCGTACAGGTTGGCACCGGCGATCTCGCCGTTGGCGTAGAAGCCCACCAGCGGCAGCTCGCCGAGCTGGTGCCGGATCACGCGCAGCTCTTCGTGCCGGGCGCCGAACAGGTGGCGGCCGCGGCCCAGGCAGGACACATAGACCGCGCCGCGCGGCGGCACCGGCGCCGCGCCGGTGTCCTGCAGATGCTGGCGGATCTCCGAGCAGATGCGGATCAGGTCCTTGCGCGCCGCGGCTTCGTCGCGCATGCAGAAGCGCAGCACCTGACCGGCCTGCACCGGCGCCGCGACGCTCACCCGGCCGCGGCCGGGATCGATCGCGATGACGTTGCGCACCAGATAGTCCTGATGCGGCGTGCGCTCGCGGTAGCCGCCTTCGGACTGCGGCTCGAAACCGACGAACAGCCCGCGCCGGCCGAGCGCCTGCAGTCGCGCGCGCATCTCGCCGGCGGCGCGCGCGCCGATGCCGGCGTCTTCGAGCAGCACCTCGAAGGCCGGCCGCCCGTCGAGCGAGACGATCTGGTTGGCCTCGGCCGCGGTCACCGTTCGCCGCCCGGCCGCGGGCAGCGGGTGCACGCCCTGCGACACGCGCGACACCAGCGGCACGTCGGCGGCGAACACCACGCCCGACAGGCCGCCGCGCAGCACGCGGTCGGCGATCTGGCACGAGTCGGCGCGCCCGCTCGACAGGCCGCCGAACAGGTAGCCGCTCGAGACCTTGCTCGCCATGTCGACCAGCAGCTCCGGCAGTTCCGGCGCGCCGGGGTCGGCATGCACGAGCGCGGTGAACGCGGCGGCAGCACCGCGGTCGGTGCGCGCGGCCAGCGCCGGCGGCCGCTGCGCGCCCGAGAACACGTTGAAGCTGCCGGCCGCGAACTGACCGAGCATCACCGCCAGCGCCGGCTCGTCGGCCGACTCGCGATCGGCGGCGCAGATCGCCGCGCCGCTGGCGCCGACCCAGCTGGCGATTCCGGTGCCCTCCTTCAGCCGCGCCAGGATCGCCGCCGCCTGCGGCACCAGCGCCTCGGTCAGGTACAGGAAACCGAGGTTCGGCGCGCGCACGAAGCGCTCGTCGCCGGCCTGCTGCCGCAGCAGCAGCAGGCACTCGTCGACGGCGACGTTGCCGTCGGCGTGCGCGGCGTGCGCGGCTCGGAATCGCATGTTCGCAGGCCTGCCTGGGTACGATCGACCGCGCCGGCGCGCTCAGGCCTTATCGGCGCCGGTTCGCCGGCGCGGCCGCGGCCTGAGCGCGGCCGCCTGCGGACGGCCGGCGGTCGCCGCCTGCGGCGCCGCCGCCGAGGGCGGGTTGGCGGAGTCCGCGGACGACCGCTTGCTTCGCGGGCGCGAGGCGCCCGACGGCGGCTCGTCGGTGCGCGCCGCCTCGGCGGCGGCCACCGCCGCCACGCGCGCGAACTGCTCGTGCAGCATGTTCCACCAGGCGGCCGGATCGATCGGCATCGCCGCGCGCGCCGCCGCAGCGGTCTTCTTCGCCGACTTCGACCGCGGTCGGCGCGGCGTGGCCGCAGGCGCCGCCGGCGCCGGCTGCGACAGCGCGGCGCGGCGCCGGGCGGCGGTGCGCGCCTGCGCCTGGCGCACCATCTCGGCACCGGCGTCGGCGGCGGCCGCGCCGCCCGAGCGCGTGATCGTGGAGAGCACGGAGCCGCCGAGGTTCTTCAGCGTCGCGATCGTGTTGCGCTGGACCTCCAGGCTCTGGATCGTCGCGTGCAGCATGTTGCCGTTCAGGGCCAGCCACTGCTCGACCGCGCGCAGATCGGCGATGCGCCGGTCCAGTTCATCGAGGTCGAGGGTCGGCACGATGCTGCCCGGCAGCGATTGCGGCAGCCCCTGCGCGAACTGCGCGATGCCGCCGACGGTCGGCAACCCGGGCAGTCCCGTCGCGCCCCACATCCGGCGCACGAAATCGACGCTGTCGCCCATGCTGCCGACGAAGGGCAGCGCACCGGCCGTCTTCTTCTCCGCCATCGCCCCTCCCCTAGTACCTAGCGCCGCGCCGGCCGGCGCGGCGCAGCCACCTTCTGTTCGATGGCGCCGAAGATGCTCGCGCCTTCGGCGTCGAACATCTCGATGCGCACCGTGTCGCCGTAGCGCATGAACGGCGTGCTCGCGGCGCCGTGCTCGATTCGCTCGCGCGCGCGCTGCTCGGCGATGCACGAGTAGCCGCGCGCCGGATCGCGGTTGCTGACAGTACCCGAGCCGACGATGCTGCCGGCGCGGGCATTGCGCGTGCGGCACAGGTGGGCGATCAGTTGCGCGAAGTCGAACACCATGTCGGCGCCGGCGTCGGCGCAGCCGACCTGGCGGCCGTTCCAGTGCACGACGAGCGGCCGCGCCAGCCGGCGCCCGTCCCAGGCCGCGCCCAGCTCGTCGGGCGACACCGCCACCGGCGAGAAGGCGGTGGCGGGCTTGCTCTGCAAAAACCCGAAGCCCTTGGCCAGTTCCGCCGGGATCAGGTTGCGCAGGCTGACGTCGTTGGCGAGCAGCAGCAGGCGGATCTGCGGCGCCGCCTGTTCCGGTGTGGCGCCCATCGGCACGTCGTCGGTGACCACCGCGACCTCGGCCTCGAAGTCGATGCCCCAGTCCTCGCTCGCGCAGACGATGTCGTCGCGCGCGCCGAGCAGGTCGTCGCTGCCGCCCTGGTACATCAGCGGATCGGTCCAGAAGCTCGCCGGCATCTCGGCGCCGCGCGCCTTGCGCACCAGCTCCACATGATTGACGTAGGCCGAGCCGTCGGCCCACTGGTAGGCGCGCGGCAGCGGCGCCATGCACTGCGCCGGATCGAAGGCGAAGGCGTGGCGCGCGCGACCGTCGTTCAGCGTCCGGTACAGGTCGGCGAGCTGCGGCGCCAGGTAGGCCCAGTCGTCGAGCACCTGCTGCAGGCGGCCGGCGATGCCGCTGGCGAAGTGCGCGATCCTCAGGTCGCGCGCGACCACGGCCAGTTGGCCGTCGCGGGAGCCGTCGCGCAAGGTGGCGAGCTTCATCGGGTAGAGTCGGCGTCGATCGTGGCACGGGCCGGTGGCGGGCGCGCCGCGCTCGCCACCGTCCGGCCGATGTTAGCCGCCCGCCCGCTCGCCCACATGCACGCGCCGCACCGCGGCTGCGCCGCGTGAGTCGGGCTGGCGTTGAACCGCCGCCGCCCCCAGCCCAAGCAGGCCGCTTCGATGTCGACCGCGCCGATCGCCGCTTCGCTTCGCCCGCGCCGTACCGCGCGGGTGGCGCTGCTGCTCGCCGCCTCGATCGCGCTGCACGCGCTGGCGCTGCACGGCGCGCGCGACGAGTTCGACGTCGCGCCGGCGCCGGCGCCGCGCACGATCCAGGTCGAGCTGTTCCGCCTGCCGGCGCCGGTGGCGGTGACCGCCAGTGCGGTCGCACCGCGGCGTTCGCCGCGCGCGATCACGCCGCCGGCAGCGGTGGCCAGCGCGCTGGCGGCCGAGCCGCCAGCCATGGTCGCACCCGAACCGGCCCCGACGGCATCGCCCGAGCCGGCCGCCGACGCTCTGCCCGAGCCGGGTGGCGAGTCGCTGGCCGCCGCCCCGGCCAACGCGCTGCCGCAGGAGCCGGCGCCGCTGGAGGCGGTGCTGGTCGGATTCCCGCGCGTCGGCCGCTTCGTCAGCGACACGATCTACCGCAAGGGCCTGCTCGAGCTGCGCGGCACCACGACCATCGAGTGGCGCATCGGCGGCGCCGCCTACGAGGCCAGCTCGGTGACCGTCGACGCCGACGGCCGCACGCTGCTCACGCTCGCCTCGCACGGCGCGGTGCGGCCCGACGTCGGCATCGCGCCCGAGCGCTACACCGAGCAGCGCCACGGGCGCGCGCCGCAGGCGGTCAACTTCCAGTGGCCGGCGGGCATCGTCAGCTTCAGCGCTTCGAGCGCCGTGCATCCGTTGCAGCCGGGGGTGCAGGACCAGTTGAGCTTCATGGCGCAGTTGGCGCTGCTGGCGCAGGCCTTCCCCGAGCGCTTCCAGCCGGGCATGCCGGTGGCGCTCGAAGTGGCCGGCACGCGCCACGTTCGCGTCTACGATTTCACCGTCGTCGGCTGGCAGACGCTCGATCTGGCCGGCGCCCGCAGCGAGGCGCTCAAGCTCGAGCGCGTGGTCGCGCCCGGTGCGCGCGAGGCGCGAATCGCCCTGTGGCTGGCGCCGTCGCTGCGCTGGCTACCGGCGCGCACGCGCACGGTGCTGCCGAACGAAGACGTGGTCGAGACGGTGCTCAAGGATGTCTGGTTCATCGAATGACCGTGGCCGGCGCCGGCTGCTGCTGGGCGCGGCCGGCGCGCTCGCCTGGCCGCGCGCGCGCGCCACGGCGCTGCCCGACTGCGGCGCGCATCGGCCGCTGCCGCCGCGCGTGCGGCTCGAGTTCGACGCCGAAGCCTCGCGCGGGCCGCTGCGCCTGGACGGCGACAACGAGATCGTGTTCACCGCCGACGGCGGCCGCTACCGGCTGCGGTCGGTGACCCGCTCGGTGCTGTTCAGCGCCGAGCAGGAGTCGCACGGCGAACTCGCCGACGCCGCGCTCGTGCCGCACGAATACCGCGAGCGCAGTGCCCGCCGGCCGGCGCGCACCACGCGCATCGACTGGCACAGCGGCCGCGTCAGCTTCAGCGCCGAGGCCGAGCATGAGGCGCGGGCGCAGCCGCTGCTGCAGGACCGGCTGAGCCTGCTGTTCACGCTCGGCCTGCGACTGCGCGCGCAGGGCGCGGCCGCGGTCGAGCTGCCGGTGGCCGGCGCGCGCCGGATCGCCACCTACCGCTTCGAGCACCGCGGCGTGCACACGGTCGAGCTGCCGGCCGGCAGCTTCGAGACGCACCTGCTCGAGCGGCCGCTGACCGCCGACGACGACGGGCTCGAGCTTTGGCTGGCGCCGGCGCTGTGCTGGCTGCCGGTGTGGCTGCGCTTCGTCGACGACCGGCGCCAAGTGGTGCAGAACCGGCTGCGCGCCGCGCACTTCGACTGATCCCCGCTTTCGCGGGGACAGGCCCGATGGGCGATTCGCCGCCGCCGCACCGAGCATCGAGGCGGAGTCGCGCGGCACGGACGTCGTCCCGGCGCAGGCTCTGCGCCGGGGCGACGCGATTCGCTTGCCGGGCGCTCTCGCCGCTCGAGTCGACTGACGCGCGCACCAGCTCAGCGGCCCGGCAGCGGCAGACCGACGAAGGCCCAGGCCACCATCAGCACCAGCGCCGAGAGCATCGTCACCGCCACCAGCAGCAGGCGGTTGCGGCGCGCGGTCTCGTGTCGCAACCGGCGCAGTTCGGCGGCGAGCTCGTCGTGCCGGCGCGGCGCCTCGACCAGGCTGCGGTGCACCAGACGCGGCACCTGCGGCAGCAACTGCGTCCACTGCGGCGCCTCGCGCTCGAGCCGGGCCTGCAGCCCGCGCATGCCGACCTGCTCGGCCATCCAGTCCTCCAGCAGCGGCAGCGCCGTCTGCCACAGGTCGAGTTCGGGGTCGATCATCCGCCCCAGGCCCTCGATGTTCAGCAGGGTCTTCTGCAGCAGCACCAGTTGCGGCTGCACTTGCATGTTGAAGCGGCGCGAGATCTGGAACAGCTTGAGCAGCACCTGGCCGAAGGAGATGTCCTTCAGCGGCTTGGCGAAGATCGGCTCGCACACGGCGCGAATCGCCGCCTCGAACTCCTCGACCCGGGTGTCGGGCGGCACCCAGCCGCATTCCACGTGCAGCTCGGCCACCCGCTTGTAGTTGCGGGTGAAGAAAGCGAGCAGGTTCTGCGCCAGGTAGTTCTTGTCGTTGTCCGACAGCGAACCGACGATGCCGAAGTCGAGCGCGATCCAGCGCCCGAAGTCGCGGCCGCCGTTGCGGCTGCGGTCGATGCCGACGAAGATGTTGCCGGGGTGCATGTCGGCGTGGAAGAAGCCGTCGCGCAGCGACTGGGTGAAGAAGATCCGCACCGCCTCGGCCGACAGGCGGCGGATGTCGACCCCGGCCTCGCGGATGCGCTCGACCTGGCTCACCGGCACGCCGTGCACGCGCTCCATCACGAGCACGGTCTCGCGGCAGAAGTCCCACGCCATCTCCGGGATGCGCAGCAGGTGCGAGCGCTCGAAGTTGCGCCGCAGTTGCGAGGCGTTGGCCGCCTCGCGCATCAGATCCAGTTCGTCGTGCAGCAGGTGGTCGAACTCGGCCACCACCGCGCGCGCGCGCAGGCGCCGGCCGTCGCGCCACAGGCGCTCGACCAGCGCCGCCACCGTGTCCATCAGCGCCAGGTCGCGCTCGATCGCCGCCTGCATGCCCGGCCGCAGCACCTTGACCGCGACCTCGCGCCCGGACCAGGGGCCGAAGGCGCCCTCGGCCCGCATCACCGCGAAGTGCACCTGCGCGATCGAGGCGCTCGCCACCGGCTCGCGCTCGAAGCTCTCGAACACCTGCTCGAGACGGCGGCCGAGCGCGCGCTCGACTTCGCGCACCGCCAGCGCCGGGTCGAACGGCGGCACGCGGTCCTGCAGCAGCGCCAGGTCGTCGGCGATATCGGTCGGCAGCAGGTCGCGCCGGGTCGACAGCACCTGGCCGAACTTGACGAAGATCGGCCCCAGGCTCTCGAGCGCACGCCGCAGGCGCACGCCGCGCGGCTCGGCCAGGCTGCGACCGAAGGTGACGATCCGCACCAGCCGCTGCACCCAGGCGCTGCGCAGGCTGGACAGCGCGATCTCGTCCAGACCGAAGCGGTGGACGACCAACAGGATGCGCGCCAGCCGCAGCAGCTTCATGCGCGCGGCGTTGCGCTCGGCGGCGCGCCGCCGGCGGCGGCGTACGGCCGGCGATGCGACCCGGCTGGCGCGGCGCGGGCGAGCGCCATCTCAGTTGCTCCACCGCGCTGCGCGCGACCCGCGACGCATGAAACCGGCGGTGTCGCTCGAACTCGCTCGTGTCGTTCCCGCGAAAGCGGGAACCCATCGTCGTTCCCGACCGCGCCTTCGCGGGGGCAGGCTGCAGCGGCAACCCAGCGTCGTTGCGCCGTTGGATCCCCGCTTGCGCGGGGATGACACGCCGGGAGGTTTCATTTCAGTTACTCCACCGCGCTGCGCGCGACCCGCGACGCATGAAACCGGCGGTGTCGTTCCCGCGAAAGCGGGAACCCAGCTTCGTTGCTGCGTTGGATCCCCGCTTGCGCGGGGATGACACGCCGGGAGGTTTCACTTCAGTTGCTCCACCGCGTTTCGCGCGACCCGCGACGCATGAAACCGGCGGTGTCGTTCCCGCGAAAGCGGGAACCCAGCTTCGTTGCTGCGGTAGAACTGG
>Ga0208609_100171_pt1 | contig 28346 bp, 26 predicted proteins | sample SubbioR11_8A_Apr_FD_184813 | JGI IMG/M metagenome (GOLD analysis project Ga0208609, IMG submission 184813) | Serpentinite rock and fluid subsurface biosphere microbial communities from McLaughlin Reserve, California, USA - CR11_8A_Apr (SPAdes) | ecosystem: Environmental > Terrestrial > Deep...
CGTGACGCCCGCCAAGACGACTACGAGGTAGTGGCGATCATCGGTGACGGTGCGTTGACCGGCGGTATGGCGCTAGCCGCTCTGAACCAGATCGGTCACGTCAAACCCAAGATGACCATCGTCCTAAATGACAATGAGATGTCGATCAGCGAGAATGTCGGGGCGCTCAACCGCTACATGCGCACGCTGCAAGTCCAGCGCTGGTTTCAGGAGGCCGAGGAGAGTGGCAAGCGAGCTCTATCCGGCCTTTGGAAGCCGCTTGGCGAGTTAGCCAGCCGCGCCAAGGATGCCACCCGGCACTTCTTCGATCCGGCCAGCGCCAACCCCTTCCACGCCATGGGCGTGCGCTATGTCGGCCCCGTTGATGGTCACGATATAAATCAGCTCATCTACTACCTCAAGCACATCCGCGAGCTTGAGGGCCCGACCTTGCTGCATATCGTCACGACTAAAGGCAAGGGCTACAAGATCGCTGAGTCTGATCCGATCTACTGGCACGGCCCGCCCAAGTTCGATGTTGCCAAGCCGGTCAAGATGGGCAAGGGCTACAGCTGGTCGAACGCCTTCGGCGATGCGGCGATCGAGCTGGCCAAAGCAGACGACCGCGTCTGGGTGATCACCCCGGCCATGCGCGAGGGGAGCGGCCTGGTGGCATATAGCCAGCAGCATCCGAAGCGCTACCTGGATGTCGGTATCGCCGAGGACGTGGCGGTCACTACCGCCGCCGGGCTGGCGCTGCGCGGTGAAAAGCCGATCGTCGCCATCTACAGCACCTTCTTGCAGCGGGGCTACGACCAGGTTATCCACGATGTCTGCCTGGAAAACTTAAACGTCATCTTTGCCATCGACCGGGCGGGGTTGGTAGGCGGCGACGGTGCTACCCACCAGGGGGTGTTTGATATCGGCTACCTGCGGCCCATCCCCAATATCTCACTAGCCATGCCCAAAGATACTCAGGAGCTGCGCGCCATGCTCAAGGCGGCGCTCGCCTTAGGTGGACCTAAGGCGGTGCGCTGGCCGCGCGGGGCTGTTGCTCCGGCGCCCGAGGCGGCGGTGGCCGACTGGCCCGAGATCACCTGGGGCAGCTGGGAGATGCTCAAGCCCGGTCAAGACGCCTATGTGCTGGCGCTCGGCCCTACCCTAACCTACGCCCTGGAAGCCACCCAGGACCTGCCTAGCGTCGGGGTGGTCAATGCTCGCTTTATTAAGCCGCTCGATGAGGCCATGCTGCTTAAGCTAGCCGGTAGCGCTCGAGCCCTAATTACTGTAGAAGATCACGCCGTGACAGGCGGGCTCGGCTCGGCGGTGGCCGAAACGCTGCAAGATCACGGTCTCAAGGTGCCGCTGCGCCGCCTCGGTATCCACGACCGGTTCGTGCCCCACGGTGACCCTGTCATTCAGCACGAAGCGCTGGGGCTGGGGCCGAGCGGCATCCGCCAGGTGCTAATCGAGCTGGGTGTCGCTCCGGTGCTGCAAGCGTTCTAGTTTGCTTGCCGTCGGCTGCCGCGGTATACTCAGGCTCTGGAGAGATGCCGGAGCGGTTGAACGGGCCGGTCTCGAAAACCGGTGTACGGCTTGGCCGTACCGTGGGTTCGAATCCCACTCTCTCCGCCAGCGTCGCTGCCCCGAGCCTGGCTTGGGGCAGCCTGTTTATGCTGACAGAGCTGCCGCTACCAAAGTATGCCCTGTGTCATGGTAGGCTACCAAATAGTTGCGGCGCCTGTCGCTAACGGCGGCGGACACGCACTGACCAAGGCTTTAAGGAGGAGCAATGAAAAAACCTCGCGTTAGCCATCACAACCAGTCACTTTACAGCAGCCAGATCGATATCGGCGAAGAAGTCCGCCAAGAGTTAGTTGGCATTCTGAACCAACAACTGGCCGATACCTTCGACCTCTACTCGCAGACCAAGCAGGCTCACTGGAACGTCAAAGGGCAGGACTTCTATAGCCTCCACAAGTTCTTCGACGCTCTGGCCGAGAGCATTGAGGACTATGTCGATACTCTCGCCGAGCGCGTGACCGCTCTGGGTGGCGTGGCTCTAGGAACCGTGCGCATGGCGGCCGAGCAATCGACCCTCAAGGAGTTCGGCACTGAGATCAAGGACGGGATGGCCTGCGTCAAAGCCCTTATTGAGCGCTATGCCGCCTACGCGGCCTCCAACCGGGTGGCGCTGGCTCGAGCCGGCGAGTTAGGCGATCCTACTAGCGAAGACCTCTTCACCGAGATCTCCCGGGTTATCGACAAGAACCTTTACTTCCTGGAGTCGCACGTCCAGGGCTAAGACATTTGTCCCTTTGTCAAGGGCCGAACCTTACCTAGACTAACCATATGCAGCCAAGCAGCTTCTGGCAACAGCCGGTTACCACCCCTCTTCTCTGCGAGCGTTACCGTCTGCTCAGTGAGTTGCGGCGGCTGCCGCTCGAGCTTATGCGGCTTGAGACCCGTCTCGCGCAGGTGTCACCCGGCGAAGCCCGGCGCTGGCGCTTCCGGCGCGAGGCGCTGACTGATAAGCTCCGTCCCGCGCCTCACCATGAGATGATCGAAGCGCTGTGGGAGGATGTTCAAGCGCTCTATCGGCTGTTGATGGTGGTAAGTCGGCGCTGGGTGGAGTTGGGTTCCCCCTAGCGCCGTAGCCCTAAGATCGCCGGCAAGTGCTCGGGCAGCGCCTCCAGGGGCAGGTCAAAGTGCTGTTGCATCAACCCAGGGTCGGCAGTATTGCCTTGCAGCAGCATGGCAAATTGATCGCGGGTAATCGGCGGGTTGGGCAAGACTTGCAGCAGCGGCACTGCCAGCTTCATGGCCCACAGCGGTACCGGCAGGATGGGTCTGCGCGACCCGAGTGTCTCCCTGACTAGCAGCAGCAGCTCGCGAAAGGTGTACTCGATCGGGCCAACTAAGTCAAAGCTGCGCCCGATAGTAGCCGGGCGTGATAGCGCCTGTTCGAAAGCGCTGGCTACGTCACCGACGTAAATGGGTCGGAACGGAAAGCGGCCGTCGCCGATCTGTGGGATTAGGGGCGCGCTCACCAGCCCCTTCATCACCAGGCCAAAGAACTCGTCGCCACGGCCAAAGATCAGGCTGGGCCGGAAGATGGTCCAGTCTAGCCCGGAAGCTTTGACGATCTCCTCAGCCTGGGCCTTAGTTTGAAAATAGCGGCTCCCCGTCCCTTTAGCGGCCCCTAGCGCGCTCATTTGCAGATAACGCTGCACCCCTGCCTCGCGCGCGGCCGACACCACGTTGCGCGTCCCCTCGGTATGCACCTGCTCAAAACTCTGCCCGCGCGTCTCGCGGATGATCCCCACCAGATGGATCACCGCCTCAGCTGAGGCGCTGGCGGCGGCTAGGCCCTCACCCGAGACCACGTCGCCGAGCGCCACCTCAACCTCTACCGGAAAGTTGGTGCGGTGGCGCGACAGCACCATGACGCGATGCCCTGTGGCCAGCAACTGCTCGAGCACATGCCGACCGACAAAGCCGCTAGCGCCGGTGACTAGGACTTTCACGCACTCCTCACCCCTCGCACCTCATTCTAGAACCCTTCGGCGATCTCGGCAAGCTCGTTTGGGCGGAGCAGTACGATGCTGCGATAGCCCGACTCGATCAGGCCCTCGGCACGCAGTTCGGTGATGATCTTAGAGACGCTCTCGCGGGTGCTGGCCGTCCCTTCGGCTAGCAGTTCATGGGTGGCAGCGATCACCATAAACCCCTCGTTGTTGATGGCGCCTAGCGGCGTATCAGCCAACTTCAGCAGGTAGCGGGTCACCCGCTGGCGCAGATCGCCGGTCTGCAGGTGGTACTCGTAGTCCATCAGGCGCTGCATCTGCTGCGAGAGCGAGCGGGTGATCTTAATCAGGTCGGTATGGTTGATGCGCTGCGGATCGATGGCTTCAATCTGAGCCTGAGTCAGTGCCTCGGCGATCTCCTCGCGCTGGCTGTTGATGAAGGCCTCTTCGCCGAAAAAGTCGCCGGGCATGAGGTGGCGCACCGTCAGGGTACGACCTTCGGGGGTCATGCGGGTAATGCGGATCAGCCCGTCACGTACCCGGTAGACCGACTGGGCCGGATCGCCGTTTAAGTAAAGGGTCTGCTTGCGCTGGAACTTAAGCGTCTGGCTCGGGGCTTCGAGGTGGGTGATCTCTTTCATAGCGTTGCCTCCTTGGTAGGCTGCGAGAGACGGTGAGTATGCTGCGCTAGATAGCGCGTGGCGGTGCGGAGTGATGAATCAGCGATACTTGAGGCGTCCGCCGACGCGAGATCGCTCTCATGCCTGGAGCGCCCCTTGCGCTTGCACCAGGTCATGAAACTGTGCTACCGCCTGATCCGCCGAGGCAGCCAGGTATACCCCGCCAAGTGCCTTGGCCAGCTCGGGGTGCTCGTTAAAGGCCAGGCCGCCAAAGGCCAGCACCGGCGCTATACCGATGAGCTGCCCCCGCTCTGCCATAAGGCGCTGCACCGCTTCGCTGCTTGAGGCCGAGATCATTACGCCGGTTGCCTTGACCTGCCGGGCCATCTCGCGCAGATCTGCCAGCGGGGTATTAGCTCCCAGGAAGTAGAGGCGATAGCCGGCGCGGCGTAACATTACCGCTAGTAACAGCGCGCCGAGTTCGTGCTGTTCGCCTGGGGCGCAGGCCACAATCACCGCGGGGGCGTTTCTGACGTGCGCGGTGATACTGAGCAGCGAGCGGAGCCGCCCCTGCACATAGCTGCTGGCGAAGTGTTCGGTTGCTGTGGAAACCTTGCCGTCGTGCCAGCGGTGGCCGATCTCGACCATACTGGCTTGCAAGAGCTCGAGCATCACCGCCTCAACGGTATGCAGGGCATGAGCTTCACTGAGGATACGATCCGCTGCGACCTCGTCCAGCTTGCTAAGCACCTCTACCAGTTCGTGCTTTAGGACGGCTAGCGAGCGCGGGCCGCTTGGCGTGGGCGTCAGATTCTTGACCAACTCGGCTGCGCGCGAGGCCGGAATCCCTTCGGCGATATGCTGCTTCATCGCCTCGATCTGCCGTAAGTCCTCGTCGCTATAGAGCCGATAGCCCGACTCGGTTCGTTCGGGCTTGGGGAAGCCGTAGCGGCGCTCCCATTGGCGGAGCGTGCTGGCGCCTATCTTAGTGCGCTCTTCGACTTCGTTGACAGTGTATTTGCCGATAGCCACAACCTTTGCCTTTCAGTAGCTCTACACGTTGGTGGGTAGAGCTTTTGTACAACCTTGGTCTAATCATATCCACAAACCTTGTACATTGTCAAGTGGGGCAATGCTAAAGGTGCCTCAGTCCTAGGGGACATATGCCTCTGGAGGCAGCAAGCAGAGCTGTCTAATAATCAATTTTATCAGAGACGTGCCGCCCGATTTACCAGAGACGTGCCGCCCGAATCGGACACCGCTCGCTGGAGGGATGGAGGGTGCTCGTGGATAGCTACGAGGAATACTTAAAAGAGTTACGAGCAAGATACCAGGCATACTTTGACACCTCCCCGGACTATCCCCTCCAGGGGCGCACGATAGGCCTTTTTGCTCGCTGCCATGTTAGGTACGAGAAGTTTTTTCTCTCCAGGAAGGCAACTCTCGGCGCCTGGGAGACGAGCGAATATTGCCTGGTCGAAGGCCACCGTGCTGCTCTTAGTGCAGACCAGGTCGGGGATTTCGCTGCCTTCTTGGTGAGAGTTGTCGATGAGCTGGTCAAGCCTCATGAGGAGCATATGTCCAGTATAGTCTCTGGGATCCTGGTTTCTGAGCGAGGCTTTGAGCCCGAAGCCATCCGCCTCGGGACCGGATTCAAATACGAGCGTAGCTTCTGGTTTGGACTGCGCGGATGGTGTTCGGTTCGGCTGCTGCTGGTTGACCTCTCATCCGGCAAAGTCTATGCCAGCCGTAAGGGCAAGGAGGTGATGAGAATCTACCAGCCCAGAGCAGCAGTATCCCCCTAGGATGTCGGGGGTCTCGAAATCAAGCCAGCGGAGGTAATTACTTATGAGTGCAGTATGGTTATTGCTCATCTCCATAGTGGTCTTAGTTGCTGCTTACGCTGTCTACGGGTCGTTCATCATCAAAAAACTAGGGGGGATAGATCCGACGGCAAAAACTCCGGCCCATACTCTGCGCGATGATGTGGATTACGTCCCGACACCGCTTCCGATTGTGCTAGGGCATCACTTCGCCACCATCGCAGGCGCCGGCCCTATCGTAGGTCCAATCGTGGCGGCGGTATTCGGCTGGGTACCGGTGTTCCTGTGGATCCTCCTGGGCGGGATATTCATTGGCGCGGTGCACGACGTAAGCGCCCTCTATGCTTCTATTCGACACCGCGCGAAGTCCATCGCTGAGGTTTTGCTGGAGAATGTTGGCATCAGCGGCAAGATGCTCTTTGCCGCCTTTGCCTGGCTCACGCTGGTCCTCCTCGTCGGCGCTTTTGCCTTTATTATTGCCACGACCTTTGCCGGCACCCCATCGGTGGCTACCACCTCGGCGCTGTTCATTGTGCTGGCGGTTGCCTTTGGCTACGCTGTTCAGCGCCGAGGCGCCCCCGTGCTGCTATCCACCATAGTCGGCGTGGTTCTCCTGGCGCTCTGTGTTTGGCTGGGCACCCTGTTTCCGATCGCGCTACCAAGAGACACCTGGATTCCAATTCTGCTGCTATATGCCCTGGTGGCCGCTACCCTGCCAGTGTGGCTGCTCCTGCAGCCGCGCGACTATCTGAACTCGTTCCTCCTGTACGGGTTCCTGGGTGGCGCCTTGATCGCCATTTTCGTTGCCAACCCGACCATCCAGCTGCCGGCGTTCACCACTTTTACCACCGACCTCGGCTTCCTGTTCCCGATCCTTTTCGTTACCGTTGCTTGCGGCGCTATTTCCGGCTTCCACGCGCTGGCCGCATCAGGGACCACCGCCAAGCAGCTCAGCAGCGAGAGCCACATTAAGCCGATCGGCTACGGCAGTATGCTGCTGGAATCTTTGCTAGCGGTGATCTCCCTCATCACTGCGGCTCACCTGCTAATGGGGGACTACACCCGGCTGCTGGCAGAGAAGGGATGGGGAGGCATCTTCGCGTCCGGTGCGGGCAATTTCCTGACCGCCATAGGGATTCCGCTTGAGGCCGGAGCTGCCTTTGCTGGTCTGGTGCTGTCCGCTTTTGCCCTGACTACCATGGATACCGCCGCCCGATTGAGCCGGTTCATGCTCCAGGAGCTGGTCGGGCAGGAGAAGGGGAGGCCCTCCGCCGTGGTTGCCGTGGTGGCTAATCGCTACGTGGCCAGCGCGATTACCGTGGTTCTGGGTGCTTGGCTGGCGCTGGGCGGTGGCTGGAGGACGCTCTGGCCGCTGTTTGGCACGGCTAACCAGCTTATTGGCGCGCTGGCGTTACTGGCTATCACTGTCTGGCTAGCGCGATCAGGTAAAAGCACCTGGTTTGTCCTGTACCCGATGCTCTTCATGCTGGCCGTCACCATGACGGCACTGGTGGTCATGTTCTTACGCGTGGTAGGCGTGGACCTTGTGCAGACCATCATTACCGTACTGCTGTTTATGCTGGCTATCGTCCTGGTGTATCTGGCGATAACCAAACTGGCAACAGAGGCCAAGCAACGAGGGAGGGCCCCTGGCGGTTGACTTAAAGCGGTGAGCCCCTGCGTGCTAGCATGAGCTGAGATGGCTTTCACGCCTCCACCGCCCTTAAAAGCCGTGACCATCTACACCGACGGCTCCTGCGACACCGCCTCAGGCGCGGGCGGCTGGGCTTATCTCATCGACTATCGCGGCACCACCAGGAGCGCCGGTGGTTTTGAAGCCGGCACCACCAACAACCGTATGGAACTGACCGCCGCGGTGCGAGCGCTTACGGCCCTCAGCGAACCGTGCGCGGTTACCCTGATCACCGACTCGCAGTACCTCAAGCGCGCCTTTACCGACGGCTGGCTAAGCACCTGGCAGCGCAACGGCTGGAAGACGGCCAACCGGCAGCCGGTCAAGAACCGCGACCTGTGGGAGCGGCTACTGGCCCTGGCCGAAGTGCATACGCTGCACTGGCGCTGGACCAGAGGGCATAACGGCCATGCCGGGAACGAGCAGGTCGATAGGCTGGCCCTCGCCGCACGCAAAGCCGGCAAAGCTAGCGCACGCTGAGGGTGTAGCGCCCGGTCTGGCCCGGCCCCAAGGCGTTGAACACATCGATATACCAGCGCCCCGGTTGCGGGTTGGGGATACTGAACTGGGCGCCCGGAGTGGCGCTGTTGTCACGGTAGAGCCAGTCGCCGCCCTCTTCGCGGTCGGCATAGCTGATGATTTCGCTGCCGAACTTAACGGCCAGATCGAGATCGATGTCGGCGCTCATGGTGATGGTGAGCTGCGCCACGCCGGCCGGCACCTCGACGTAATAGGTGTGAAAGCTGGCGCTGTCGGCCATGCCTGCGAGCTGCCCCTGTGCCGACTGGCCGAGCGGCAGCGCGCCGATGACCGCTGATTGCGCGGTGTTGGCCGTCACCGTGCCTGCGGGTTGCGCGGGTGCCGGCGGATGGCCGGGGCCGGTCGTGACGCTGACGGTATAGGCGCTCGGCTGGGTAATGACGTTGATCACGTCGATATAGAGCGTGCCGGCAGGCGGGTTGCTATAGGTAAAACTCGGATTAGGAACAGCGCTTAAGTCCAGAAAGTCCCAATCGCCCCCCTCCTCCTTGGTCCGGTAGCTGGTGATCTCCGTGCCGAAGCGTGCGGCTAGATCGAGGTCACTCCCTTTGCCATCGACGCTGATAGTCAGGCTCGCTAAACCCGCCGGAACAGCTACGGTATAGGTGTGATAGACCAGCGTCTCTGCGGTAGCGGCAGCGACGATGTTGCTTCGTGACGCCCCGATACTGATGGCGCCGTAGTTGCCGCTAGGTTGCCCGGCCCCCGTCACCGGCGCGGTGCCCGGCGACGGTTGCGTCGTGGGTTGCGCCACAGGCTGCTGTACCTGCACACCGGGGGCCCGCTGCACATTAGCGACATGGGGGCCGATAATCGCCCAGGCTAGGCTGATCGGGCGGAGGTAGAACTGCTCCTCGAACACTCCTCCCTCGGTCGATTGCAGCAGCGCGGTGGGCACGCCGATCAGGTAACCGTTCTCATCGAAGGCGGCGCCGCCCGAGTTGCCCCGGGCGATCTTGGCGTCGGTCTTGATCCACTGCTTGCCGCCGGCCTCAAGGTCTTCACCCAGCCAACCGCTCATGATGCCGGAGGTGAAGGTAATGGTCGAGCCGGCGATGCCGGGATAGCCGACCACGAAGAGCGGATCGCCCGGCAACAGCAGATTGGAATCGCCTACCGGCATGGCGGTAAAGCGCACGGTGGGGGGTACCGGCGTCTCGTCGTGGTACTCCACGATCTTGATCAGCGCCAGGTCGTGTGTGGCGTCAGAGGCGACATAACGCGCCCAGTAGGTGAGCCGCGGCGGCTGATCGGGGGCGCTCGGCAGAGTGGTAAAGACGGCGTGCCACTGGTAATGCTCGCGCGTAGCCTCGTCGCCGATGACGTGAAAGTTAGTCAGGATGTAACCGTCCGGGCTGATGATAGTCCCTGAACCCGACCAATCCACCAGCTGATTGCTGGCCGGGTCAAAGGGGACGATCTGCACCACGGCCTCCAGTATCCTCTGGCGCGTTTCGCGCGGCAGGCTCTGAGCTGGCGCGAGGTTGGCCAGGAGCGCAGCGGACAAAACAGCAAGCTTAAACAGGCGCATGTGCTCTCCTTATAAGCCCATTGTTATCGTTACCTAGCGACGGCGCAACGACATTCGGCACAGAATGCTATCATCACCGCAATGCACCACGATCTTGTTGCGCTGGCACGTTATCAGCTCATCCCCCGGTTGCTGCACGATATTAATGAGGCTAATACCCACTGTGAACTGCTCGGCCGGCGCCTCGAGGTCCCAATCATCCCCCTGCTCGCTACCAAGCTCGATCCGGCTCTGACCCAGGGAGAACACCTTAGCTTGGTTGCTGAAGAGCTGCTGGAGGGGTTGAGCGAGACCGACTTAAGCCGCTTGATTCCGCTTATCAAGACGCAAAAGATGGCGGCGCTGGTGCCGCGCATGCGCCTCTGGTCGGCGCGTGGCCATCAGGCGCTGGCCATCGACATGACGGTGCTGGCCGACACGCCACCCTTTGGCAGCACCGAGTGGCGGCCACGGACCCGCGAAGACTTAGCCGAGTTGCGCGCTGCCGCCGGCTGCCCGCTCTGGCTCTACGGCGTGGCCGGGGTAGCCGATGCCGAGGTGGCGCTAGAGGCTGGGCTCGAGGCGCTAGTGGTTACCTCTGCTGCCGGGGCACACCTGGGGGCGCCTGCTACCATCGACCTGTTCCCCGAAATCCTCGACGCCGTGGCCGGCACGGTGGCGGTCTACGCCGGTGGGCCGGTGCAGAGCGGGATCGATATTTTCCGCTATCTAGCGGTGGGCGCTGAGGCGGTGGTGGTGGTAAGCGACCGCTCACTGGCTAGTTTGCAGGCCGAGCTTGCTTACGCTATGCGGCTCACGGGCTGCGCCACACTGGCCGATATCAGCTATGACGCGATCTTCGCGCCGTTGTTCAGTGAGAGTTAGGGTGGACAGTTGATCGCTTACCTGGACGGAGTTATTGCCGAACTGCGCAGCCAGAGCTTAGTTATGCAGGTCGGCGCCTTCGGCGTCGAACTCTTTGCTCCTAAACCGACCCTGCTGGGATGCCGCGTGGGCGAGGCGGTGCGCCTGTATACCCATTTAGCCGTCAAGGAGGAGCAGCTTGCCCTCTACGGTTTCCACGACCGCGACATGCACCGCCTGTTCATGTATCTAACCAGCGTGTCAGGTATCGGCCCTAAGCTAGCCCTGGCCATGCTCTCGGCCCTGCCGAGCACGCTGCTGGCGACCGCTATCGTGCAGGGGGACGCCGGGCTGCTGGCCAGCGCGCCGGGGGTCGGCAAGAAGACCGCCGAGCGGATCGTGCTCGAGCTTAAGAACCGGCTGCCCGAGGAGCTGATGGCCAAAGGGGGCAGTGCTCGCCCACAGAGTGTCCTTTCCCCAGCTGGCAACGACGCTGTGGAGGCGCTGTTAGCGCTGGGCTACCGCGAGACCCAGGTCAAGGCTACGGTCGCCGAGCTGGCCCTTAAAGAGCCCGAGGCCAGCGCCGAGACGCTAATCCGCAAGGCCCTGGCCAAGCTCCGCTAGGGGGTGGCAGGGACTTCGGAGCCTCTCCGGCGCGATAAAGGCCGGAGCTAAACCGCCCTACCCACAGCCCTGAAGGGTTTAGCCTCGAGTGCGCCTGGGAGCAGAGCGAGTGGCAGTTCATGCTGTGCGATGGCAGTTACCGTGGCCGGTCGCTGGGCCGTAAGGAGTAGCCGGACAGCCAATCTATCTCCGGGTTCGAGCTGGCCAACTCCTAGTTAAGCGCTTTTTTCACCTAACGCTCACAGCAATGTTAATGTGGCCTGGTGGCGCAAAGGTTGCCCGATGAGGCTTTGGTGGTGAGAAGTGGACGCAATCGCCCTGAAGATATCGCCCGAGGCACAGCAACGCATCCGAGCGGCATCACCGGCGTTTCCGTCGAAAGTGCCGCCAGCGTAACGCTTGAAGCGGTAGCAGCATTCATCCCTCATAGGCAAGTGGGCGTGACAACCGTCGGCGAAGTCAGAAAACTTGGTGGCGATGTCATCCCGACATCGGGCCGGAGCCTCGGTGGATTACGGTGCTACGGTGGGGCACACCGGAAGCTAGGCTAGCGATAACCCGAACGCTTGGGGAGAGGATGTAAGACCGGCCCCTCAGTCGGCAACCCTCGGTTTTAGCTGTGAGAGTGTCAACAAACCGTGTTGAACCGAAGCCTTAGCGCGTCGCGTCATTGGCCGCAAGTCCGAGGTGCGCGTAGAGGCGCTCGACCAGCGCCCTTAAACTCTCCACCTCTTCGCGCAACGCCTCTAGTTCGCTAAGGCTCTGTCTGACGCGCGGTTTCTGCTTCTCTTCGTCCTGGCCAAGCGTGTGCGTCCAGCGGTCCTGGCTCTGACCAGGGCCGCGCCCCAAGTTCTTGGCTAAAGGCGGGCGGTGTTCAGCCAGCCGTTGCAGCGTTGCTGCCACCTCACCAGGGGCAGCATAACGCTCGGCCCGGCTGCGCAGTTCGCCGGGGGTCTGCGGGCCGCGCAACAAGAGCAGGGCCAGCAGCGCCAAGCCTGCCTGGTCGATGGTAAGTAGCTCCTGAAGCCGATGGCGGTGCTTAAAGGCGCGTTCATGGTCGGCCCGCACGGTCGCCAACAACCCCTTATCACGCAGTGACTGCAACGCCTCGTTTACCGCGCGCTCGCTGTAGCTGGTCACCGGCTCACGGTTGCTCTTCTGGTTGCAGGCCAGCACCAGCGCATTGGTGCTAAGCGGATAGTAGTCGGGGGTGGTGCGCTCCTTTTCGATTAGGCACCCCAGGATGCGTACCTCGATGTCGCCTAAAGCCATGCCAGCAGGGATACTACCACGCATGTTACCCTCACTTAAGGAGGCAACCGTGAATCTTAGAATCGTCCAGGGAGCCGTTCAATCTTTTGCTGCCGACGCCCTTATCGTCAACCTGCTGGCCGGAGTCACCGCGCCGGGAGGGGCGACCGGCGCGCTCGACCAGGCGTTAGGCGGTGCTATCAGTGAGCTGATTGCGCAAGGAGACCTCAAAGGGAAGAGCGGCGAGGTGGCGGTCATCTATCCGCGTGGCGCCGTCCCGGCCACTCGGGTCTTGATCACCGGGCTGGGAGAAAGCCAGAAGCTCGATCTGGAAGCGCTGCGGCGGGCCTCCGCCGAGGCGGTCAAAAAGGCGCAGGGCTTGGGCGCTAAGCATCTTGCCACCATCGTCCACGGCGCCGGTATCGGCGGGCTGCCCATCGAGGCCGCGGCGCAAGCGACCGTCGAAGGGGCGCTCTTAGCGCTCTATCGCTACGACGCTCCCAAGCAAAGCGATAAGCCCACCCCGGTCGAAACGCTTAGCCTGGTCGAGTTCGATCGCAACAAGCTCGCCCAGATCGAAGCTGGGGCGCGCCGGGCCGAGGCAGTGGCCCAGGGGGTCTATCTCGCCCGCGATCTGGTCAACCTGCCGCCCAATGTGGCGACGCCCAGCAAACTCGCCGAGGTCGCGCGGCAACTCGCTGCCGACTACGGTTTGGGCCTCACTATTGGCGACCGTGCCTGGGCCGCCGCCGAGCAGATGGGGGCCTTTTTAGCGGTGGCCAAGGGGGCCGGTGAAGAGCCTAAGTTCATCGTGCTCGAGCACAACCCGCACGCCTCTTCAGAGCCGCCCCTGGTGCTAGTCGGTAAGGGGATTACCTTCGACACCGGCGGTATCTCGCTCAAGGACCCTGAGGATATGGCGGAGATGACTTCGGACATGGCTGGGGCGGCGGCGGTCCTCGGAGCTATGAAGGCGCTGGGCGAGCTTAAACTTCCCCTTCGGGTAGTGGCCCTGGCCCCCTGCACCGAGAACATGCCCGACGCGCAGGCCTTCCGTCCGGCGGACGTGATCCGCGCCAAAAACGGCAAGACCATCGAGATTATCAGCACCGACGCCGAAGGGCGACTGATCTTGGCCGATGCGCTGGTGTATGCCCAGCGCTATAGGCCTAAGGCGGTGGTCGATCTGGCCACTTTAACCGGGTCCTGCGTGGTGGCGCTTGGTGAAGGGATCGCCGCCGGACTATTCAGCAACGACGAGGTGCTGCAAACGCGGCTGCTAGCCGCCGGCCAGCGGAGCCATGAACGGCTCTGGCCGCTGCCGCTGTGGCCCGAGTACCGTAAGATCATCGACTCGGAAGTAGCCGATATGAAGAACAGCGGTGGGCGCTACGGCGGGGTGGCAACCTCGGCAGTCTTTTTGCAGGAGTTTGCTGCCTACCCTTGGGCACACCTGGATATCGCCGGGATGGCGCTAGCTAGCAAGGCTTCGGCCTACACCCCAGTCGGCGGCACCGGCTTTGGCGTGAGGCTCTTAGCCGAGCTAGCGCAAGACTTAGGGACTTAATGCGGTGTAAATACGGTGTAAGGGCCAGTCTCGGATTAAAGCGCCCGCCTAATGCGGGCGCTTTGCGTTAGACTGCTAGCTACCTTGCTTGCTGCCTTGCGCCCGCTTACTCTCTCCGTCTACCTGCCGACGCTGGTCTTGTCAGTATGCAGCGGCCTGCTCCTCCCGGTGCTGCCGATCTACGCCGGCACCTTCGGCAGCACCTATGCGGTAGTCGGCCTGATTCTAGCTGGCGAGGCGATCGGCATGCTCCTGGGCAACCTCCCCGCCGGGATGCTGCTGCGCTACCTAGGACGCAAGCAGGCTATGGGCCTCGGCATCCTCCTGGTCGGAGCTTCGACGCTGGCGCTGGTCTGGACGGCCAGCCTGTGGGGGGTGCTGGGGCTGCGCCTGGTAGCGGGGGTCGGGGCGGCCATCTGGAACCTGTCGCGACACGCCTACCTCACCGAAGCGACGCGCAGTACCGAGCGGGGGCGGGCTATCGCCCTGTTTGGCGGCGTGCATCGTGTGGGGCTCTTTATCGGTCCGGCCTTGGGCGGAGTAATCGCCACCCGCTGGGGGTTTGACGGCGCGTTCTTGAGCTACGCGCTTTTAGCTGGCGTGGCGCTCTTGGTGGTGCTGCTCTTTACCGAGGCGGTCCGAGCGCCCGCACCCTCCCTCAATGCGCCGCGCCGCCGCTGGCTAAGCATCGTTAGGGAACACCGCCAGGTGCTGACCGTGGCGGGTGGCGGACAGCTCCTGGCGCAGATGATTCGCAGCAGCCGCCAGGTGATTATCCCACTCTACGGCGCACACATCTTGGGGCTCGAGCTAGCCACCATCGGCCTGATCATGAGCCTCGCGGCGCTAGTCGATATGAGCATGTTCTACCCGGCGGGCCTCTTAATGGACCGCTGGGGGCGCAAGTACGCCATTGTGCCGTGCTTTCTGATCCAAGGGCTGGCGATGGCCCTGCTGCCCATCACCACCAGCGCCCTGACGCTGCTGCTGTGCGCCGCAATGATCGGCTTTGGCAACGGCCTGGGCTCAGGCACCATGATGACCCTCGGCTCCGATCTAGCCCCCGCCGATAAACTTGGCGAGTTCCTGGGGGTCTGGCGTCTAATCGGCGACGGCGGCGCTACCGGTGCGCCGTTGGCGGTCGGGGCGATAGCCGACGCCCTGAGCCTCCCGGCGGCTGCCCTGGTCATGGCCGGAGTCGGGGTGGTGGCGGCAGCGGTATTTGCCTTTGGCGTGCCAGAGACGCTGCGGCGGGAGCGCCTGGCTTAGGGCAGGGGCTCTGCGACCCTGACTACCCCCGCCCGCTCATGCCGCACCGTGACCGTTACTGCCCCCCCAGTGGGCGCGTGAACGACCCACTCCAGTTTGAGCCGGTCGCTGGTGGAGTCAGCCGAGTTCCAGGCAGTCGGCGCCGCGGGCTTATAGGCGAAGCCTTCGAGCTGACCGTGCTCGCTGCGCTTTTTGCCGAGTTTGAGGGTGGCCCCTGCGGGCAGGCTTAGCTCGGCTACCACCGCCCGGACCTGCTTTTTGTTCAGGGCATGCTTGGTGATATAGGTGGGCAGCCAGCCGGTGTTGTGAACCACCACCTGGAGCCGGTAGTTGTCGTCACCCAGCGGCTCGAGCTGACTGCTGTGCAGCTCGAGCCGGGGCGAGATTAGCGCGTGCCACAACAGCCACTCAGGGAACTTGGCTAGCTCGGCCTCCAGCAGCGGCAGCGGCGGATTGCTCCAGGCGTAGAGGGCGTCCCACCCGCCTAGTTCGACCTTACCGAGCTGGGGGTGCTCGTACTCGTACCAGTCCAGGTACCCCTTGCCCCCCAAGGCCTCATCCGACCACTTTAAGAGCAACTGATCGTCCGTAAAGGGGTGTTCGCGGAACCAGTCGATGAACTTGTAATCCTTGATGCCGGCTTGCTGCTGCGGGCTCCAGAGCTCCACCGTCCAGGCGAATCTCCCTAAATGATCGAAAACCCAATCGTCAAAGGCGCCGGTGATGACCTCCTTGGGATGGTACTTAAAGTCGTGGTAGACGCTGATATTGGGGTAGCCGGTGAGTGCGGTCCCGCGGTCGCCAATCTTCTTATAAGTCCACAGGTCTTCGGCGGGGAACTCGTCGTCGGGCTTGTGGCTGTAAGGGCGCAGCAGCACCCCGCTGAAGGTGTGGAAGGTGATCGCGCCGGTGATGTTGGGTCGGCGGGCGATGAAATCAACTACGTTGCGCACCTCGGGCTCGGAAGTCGGATACGGCCCTGCCCCCCGCTGCTCACCCTCGAGCCGCCAGTTGGCCGGAAAGTTGCGGTTTAAGTCGAGCCCTTCTTTTTTTGCTTGTACGGTCAGGGTTACGCCATCGTAGTTCGCTAAGGTGCCCTCAGGCAACAGGCGGTAGTACGCTCCGCCGGCCTCGGTCGGCTCGCGGCGCACCATGAGACGCGGCTCAACCTCGCTTACCTTCCAGGGGCCGTTGGCGTCGGGGATCCGCATCATCAGCATCCGGCCGTCGCCATCGATGTCCTGTTGCACCAACCCCTCGATCGGCTCCTCATCGTAAGGGTAGGGGCGCGTCGAGGAGCGGATGAGCTTAGGCTTAGCGGCCAGCGCCCACTCTGCCCCGTCGGGATTGACCCGCGGACAGAGATAGAAGGCGCGAGTATCGAGGGCGCGGGTAACGTCGTCACGCTGGCCGTAGTGCTCAAGTAAGAACTTAACAAAGTACAGGCATGCCGATGAGGGCGAGACCTCGCTGGCGTGGAGGTTGCCGTCGATCCACAGAGCGGGTTTCTCCTCGGCGGGGCCGGTAGCGGTGTTGGTCACGGTCAAGAGCCAGACCTCCCGACCTTCAAAGCTCCGGCCAAGGCTCGATAAGTTAACGAGCCGCGGGTACTCCTCGGCTATGCCCTTGAGGATTTCGGTCAGCGCGTCGTAGCGGTAGTAGGTGTCAAAGCGCAGCGGCATCTTTGCTCTCCCGCCACAGGCTGCGCAGCACCGTCGGCAAGATGCCGCCGTGGCGATAGTAGTCGATCTCGATGGGGGTATCAAGGCGGCAGATAGCGGTGAAGCTGGTACGGCTGCCGTCCTCGCGCCGCACCGATACCGTAACCTCCTGCTGCGGTGTCAGCGGTTCGGCCAGACGGATAGTGAACTGCTCGCGGCCGGAGAGCCCCAAGCTCTCAGCGCTGTCGCCGGGTTTGAAGGTCAGCGGCAACACTCCCATGCCGACCAAGTTGCCCCGGTGAATGCGTTCAAACGACTGGGCGATCACCGCCTTGACCCCCAGCAGGTAGGTTCCCTTGGCGGCCCAGTCGCGGCTGCTCCCCATGCCGTAATCGCGACCCCCAAGGACCAACAGCGGCGTGCCGGCGGCCTGGTAGCGCAGCGAGGCATCAAAGATGCTGGTTACCTCGCCAGTCGGGAAGTGGGTGGTATAGCCGCCTTCGGTGCCGGGGGCCAGCCGGTTCTTAAGGCGGATGTTGGCGAACGTCCCGCGAACCATCACCTGGTCGTTGCCGCGCCGCGCCCCGTAAGAGTTAAAGTCCTTAGGCTCGACCCCCTTGGCGATCAGGTACTGTCCCGCCGGGCTGTTCACGGCGATTGAGCCCGCCGGGCTGATGTGGTCGGTCGTCACCGAGTCGCCTACCATCACCAGCACGCGCGCGCCCTCAATCGGCTTGATGCCCGCAGGCTCAGGGCTGATATCGATAAAGAACGGGGGCTCTTGGATATAGGTGCTGTCCGGCTGCCAGTCAAAGAGCTGCCCGCCGCGCACTGGAATCCGGTTCCAGGCCTCATTCGAGCGCTCGATACCGTCGTACAGCCGCCGGAAGGTCTCGGGGTTCATGGCCGCTGCTAGGTGCGCGGTGATGTCGGCATAAGTGGGCCAGATGTCTTTAAGGAAGACCTCCCGGCCCTGGGCATCTTGCCCAAGGGGTTCGTTCAGCAGGTCGATGTCTACAGTCCCGGCCAGGGCATAGGCCACCACTAGCGGCGGGCTGGCTAAGTAGTTAGCTTTAACATGCGGGTTGATCCGCCCTTCGAAGTTACGGTTGCCCGAGAGGACGCTGGCCACTACCAGCTCGGCCTCGTTAATGGCCGCCACTACCGGCTCGAGCAGCGGCCCAGAGTTGCCGATGCAGGTAGTGCAGCCGTAACCGACCACATAAAAGCCGACCTGCTCGAGGTAAGGCAGTAGTCCGGTGTCCTTGAGGTACTCGGTGACGACCTTCGAGCCGGGGGCCAGGCTAGTCTTGACCCACGGCTTGGCCTTGAGTCCGCGCTCAGCCGCCTTCTTGGCTACCAGACCTGCCGCCAGCATCACCGAGGGGTTGGAAGTATTGGTGCAGCTAGTAATGGAGGCGATCACCACGTCGCCGTGCTTAAGCTCATGGTGCTGCCCGCCAACGGTTAGCGCGGCAGTTCTGGCCAGCTCCTGCTCGCTCAGGGCAAAGCCCCGCTGCTCGATAGGCGCACGCACGTCGCGCTGCCAGCTTGCCTTCATGTCGGTTAGCAGCACGCGGTCTTGCGGGCGCTTGGGGCCGGCCAGCGACGGTTGCACGGTGCTGAGGTCAAGCTCGAGCACCTCTTGGAACTCCGGGTCGGGCGTGTTGTCGGTGCGGAACAGCCCTTGTGTCTGGCAGTAGCGCTCGACCAGCTCGACTTCGTCATCTAAGCGCCCGGTCTGCTGCAAGTAGCGCAGGGTTTCGGCATCGACCGGGAAGAAGCCCATGGTGGCGCCGTACTCAGGGGCCATGTTGGCGATCGTGGCCCGGTCGGCCAGGGTCATGCTGGACAGCCCTGGGCCGAAGAACTCCACAAACTTGTCAACCACCCCTTTCTGACGCAGTATTTGCGTGACGACCAGCGCCAAGTCGGTAGCGGTCGAACCCTCGGGGAGCTGGCCGGTCAGCTTAAAGCCGATTACCTCAGGCGTCAGCAGATAGTAGGGCTGGCCGAGCATCACCGCCTCGGCCTCGATGCCACCGACCCCCCAACCGAGCACCCCCAGGCCGTTAATCATGGTGGTGTGGCTGTCGGTGCCGACCAGGCTGTCGGGGTATACGGTATCTAGCTGCTGCTGCACCCCTTTAGCCAGATATTCGAGGTTGACCTGATGAACGATGCCGCTGGCGGGCGGCACCACGTTGAAGTTGCGAAACGCCGCCTGGCCCCAGCGCAAAAACTCGTAGCGCTCGCGGTTGCGCTCGAACTCGAGCGCGGCGTTAGTCACTAGCGCCAGCGGGCTGTCGTACTCATCGACCTGCACCGAGTGGTCGATGACCAGATCGACCGGGATCAGCGGGTTGATCTTTTCAGGATCGCCCCCCAGGCGCTTCATGGCGCTGCGCAGCGCCGCTAGATCGACCACCGCCGGCACGCCGGTAAAATCTTGCAGTATGACGCGGGCCGGCTTGAAGGGGATCTCGACCTGAGCGGGGCGCTTAGGGTCATAGGCGGCCAGGCGGCGGATATCTTCGCTGCGCACAACATAACCGTCTTCATGGCGCAGCAACGCTTCAAGCAGCACCTTGATCGAAAAGGGCAGCCTGTCGATATTGCCTAGCCCATCCTCTTGTAGCTTGCTGAGGCGGTAGTAGGTAGCTTGCTGGCTGCCAATCGCTAAGGTAGCTCTAGTCTTAAACGAGTTGAGGCTCACGTGGTCTCCTTTGCTCGAATCAAAAAGTCGGGCGAAGCCTTGGAACCAATCAGCCTATTGTAACGGCTTAAACGCTGTCCTGTTGGCCTGGCGCGACAGGAAGTTCACCACACCCTCACCGCGCGGGGGCTATGATGCAGGTATGAAACAGACCATCCTCTGGTCGCTGGCTGCTGTGCTGCTGTTGGCCGCGTGCGCGCCCCGCGTCGCGCCGTTGCAGCTAAATAGCCCTGAGGCGCTCGAGCTCGAGCGGATCGCCACCGCGGCCTGGCACCGCATGCAACTGGTCTATCTGGAGACCGGCGAGTACACCACCAACGCTCTGGCCGACCTGCGGCTCCCCTCCGGTGTGCGCTGGTTGGTCGAGGAGTTTGGAGCGAGCAGCTACACCATCCGCTTCACCTCCATCCACGTCGAGGGGGTAGCCTGGTTCGTGACACCGGCGGGGGTGGTGGCACGGCGCGTGAGCTAGCGCTAGTGCCCGCTGTTATGCGGAGCTGAGCGCAAGGCCGGATGAGACCGGACGTAAAGGCGTCGCCTGATCTGCACGACAAACTCAAGGTCTACCGGCGCAGCAGCGTGCAGGAGTATCTGGTGTGGCAGATGTATGAAAAGCGCCTAGACTGGTTTCAGCTACGAGACACCGACTACGTTTCGTTACTGCCCGACGAGGCGGGGGTCCTGCACAGCCAGGTCTTTCCGGGGTTGCGGTTGGCGGTGGCGGCCCTTCTGGCGGGCAACGTGGCCCAGGTGCTTGCGGTGTTGCAGCAGGGGCTTGACAGCGCTGAACATAAAGCGTTCGTGGACAGGCTGGCTCGAGCAGGGACAGCCTAGCAAGCTCATGCAGACTCACCCCGGCAAAGCCGAACGGGAGTAGGGCTGGCAAGCCAACGTCCCCTTTGAGACTGGGCTCCGCGAGACCGTGCGGTGGTACTTGGCTAACCGCGGCTGGTGGCAGGCGATTCTAAGCGGTGCTTACCGGTTGGAAAGATTGGGTTCGGATCAAACACTCTCTACCTTGCGCTAAGCCTAAGGCGCGTGACCTAATCACCGGGCCGCCCCCTGAGCCGGGCTTATACTCCCTGTGAATGTGGCCCTTTAGCTTTAGGAGGTAACCCATGTACCGTCTACTCGGCCTGTTAGCCCTTACCTTGATGCTGAGCCCGGCCTCGGCTCAGCCGCTTGCCGCGCTGGCCCCCGCCGACAGCGTTGTGACCGTCAGCGCCAGCAGGCTTCCCGCGGTCCCCGAGACGCTCATGAGCAGTCTGCAAGACCTCGATTGGGAGCGTGCCGGCAACACCTTGCAGCAACTAACCGAAACGCTGGGCGGCAGCGAAATCGGCGAGCTGCTCGGTCCGCTCGCCGCCGGGGGCGGTCCGCTGGACGAGCTGGCAGCGGCCTGCCCGGAACTGCCAACCGCGCTCGACGGCCTCGACCTGCTCGGCGACGAGGCGCTGCTTACCGTTAGCGTCAGCGCCTTCAACCCCATGCCGGTAGTCACTGCGCTAGCCCGCTACAGCGGCGCGCAGCTCGAGCAAGCCAGAGCCGCCCAGGCCGCCGTTATCGCCTGCGCATCGACCATGACCGAGGTCACGACCTTCGAGCAAGACGGCGTAACGATGTATCTGCTTGGCGACGGCGGCGACCTGCCGCTACTGGTAGCCGAGATCGATGGGGTGATGGCGCTAAGCAGCAACCCCGACGTGCTGCGCGGTGTGATTCGCCGCGCCAAGGGGGCTAGCGAGCCGAGCCTGGCCACTACCGACCTCTATCAGCGGAGCCTGGCGCTACTTGGTGAGGGCGGCTTCGGCCTGAGCCTCAATACCGCCGCTCTAGCTGAGGCCCTAACGGGTCTGGTGGGGATGATCGGTAACGAGCCGGAGCTGGAACTCCTGACCCAGCGTGGCTTGGCCGCCTTGCGAACCCTAGGCGGCGTGGCCGGGCACCTGGCGCTGACCGCCGAAGGGATCGAAATCGAGTCGCTGGTAGCGGTTAACCCAGCAGGCGGCGACGCCGCTTTGGCTGAGTTGCTGCTCTGCCGCGACTGCGCTGTTGCTACGCCCCTGATGGCGCCGCAAGAGAGCCTCAGCGTGCAGGCTTTTAGCCTCCCGCTGCGGCGCGTCTTTGACTACTTGCAGAGCTGGCTCAGCGAGCTAGAGCCGCTAGTCGGCGAGCCGCTCGATCTCAGGCAGCTTGCCTTGGAGATGCTGGGGTTGGAGCTGGACGCAGCGCTCTTTAACTGGCTCGGCGAAGAGGTTTATCTGATCGGGCTCGAGCCCTTAGGGCGCGACCTACGCACCCTCCTGTACCAGCCCGCGCAAGCCTGGCTCTTCCCGGTAGCCAGCCCAGAGGCGGCGCAAGCCGGGCTAGCAATGCTAGGGAACGCCTTAGCGCCGCTAGCCGAAATGTTTGCTAGCGAGGCGGAGCTGCCGCAAAGCGCCCTCCAGGTGGCTAGCGAGAGCTATAGTTACCAAGGCGTCGAGATTACCCGGCACAGATTCTCGCTAAATGCCGATATCGGTGTGGCTTACCTGGGCAACTTCCTGATGGTCGGCATGCCTGCCCGGGCGCTGCACCCCCTGATCGACACCGATGGTGGCGCCCCCAACCTCCTTAATAACTCCGAGTACGGCGCCGCTGCTGCCCGCCGCCCGGCAGCGGTCAGCGCGCTTAGTTTTAGCAACGACCGCGAGATAGTAGCCGGCCTAGCCGAGCTGCTGGAGCTGTTCGGTCAACCGCTGGCTTTTGCCCTCAGCGCCGGCCTTGAAGAGGCGCAAGGCGATCTCGGTGGCGAATACGGCTTCTTCTCCCCCTCGGGCAGTGCTACGCCACTGCTGGCACCGACCACGCACAGCGGCAGCTTCGCTGCTGAAGCTGAGGTTATCGCCATCACCTACGCCTTAAGCGGCCTGACTCCGGGCACGGCGGTCACTATCACCATGACCAGCCCTGAGTTTGACACCTACCTCTACCTGATCGACGCCGAGAGCGGGCAGGTGATCTTCGAGAACGACGACTTCCCCGATCCCAGCACCTCGCAGATTACCTTCGTGCCGGCGGCGGGGGGCTACTGGGTGCAAGCTAGCAGCTACGGCCAGTACGGCTCGGGCAGCTTTAGGCTCACCGTAGCTCCGGCTACTGCCGAGCCGGACGACCTGTCCTGGTACACCCCCTATCCGATCGACCTCAGCGGTATCGAGCCTGAGCCGCTGGCGCTTGGCCAGGAGGCAACGGGGGTGCTCTTTGGCGGTAACGGCGCCATGACGACCTACTACGAACTGCTCGGCTTAACGCCCGGTGAGCGCGTCACCGTTACGCTGTCGGGCAACGCCAACCTAGCGCTGGCCGACGCTAACCGCAGCGTCTACCTCGAAACCGAGGTGGGCTACCGGCTTGACGGCGCTGTTACCCTGTCCTTCACTGTGCGTGAGGGAGCGAGCTACTGGCTCGAGCTGCAAAGCTACTCGTTTGACGCTGCCCCCTATACCCTTGACATCACTGTGAGTCCGGCCACAGCCACGGACGCTGCCGCCGAACCGCCGCCGTTTGCCGACCTGCTGCACTTAACCGAGATCCTCCCTCAAGCACTAGCGATCATTGCTGAGCACCTCAGCACCTCGGACGGCTACAGCCACCTCGACGGCGATACCCTCTCTAGCCGCACCTTGATCCGGGTCGCTTGGTAGACCCCTTAAAGAACGTGCGAGGCGCCTCGATAGGCGCCTCGCGATGATTCATGCAGTATCGAGATCGGGTTAAGACTTCAAATACTTGCTCAGCCGCGCCTCGTAGCTGCTCTTGGGCATAGCGCCGACCATAGTCTCGACCGGCCGACCATCTTTAAACAGCACCACCGTAGGGATGCTCATCACCCGGAAGGCAACGGCGGTCTGCTGGTTATCGTCCACATTTAACTTGCCGACCTTGACCTGACCGGCGTACTCTTGCGCCAACTGCTCGATGACCGGCCCAACCATCCGGCAGGGGCCGCACCAGGGCGCCCAGAAATCGACCAGCACCAGGCCTGCTTGGGTCTCTGACTTGAAGTTGTTATCGGTAAACTCAACCATGTTTCCTCCTTAGGGCAATCTAAGGCAGCGTTGCACTTAGCGATGTCTACTAGCCTACCCGCGCCAGATATAGAGGCCTGAGGCGCTGTCGCCACGATTGATGCGGGGCGGGGGCAGCCCCAGCGCACGGTAGCCGCCTTTGACCGCGGCGCGCACCAGCGCCAGCGGGCTGGCCTTGCTGCCGTGCAGTGCGGCGGCGGCGCTAAGCTCGGCCTCGAGCGAGAGATCCGGCGCCGAGCCTAAAGAGTCGGTGCCCAGTGCCACATCGACGCCGTGCTTGGCATACCGCTCCCAGGGGAAGCGGCCACACTCCAAGGCCTCGTTCGAGCGGGGGCAGTGGATTACCGCGCAGCCTGCCCGCTGCACCGCCCGCACATCCTCTTCGTCAACGTGAACCATATGTACCAGAGTCGGGCGAGCCTCAAGGACCCCCAGGCTGGCCAGATAGCCGACCGGCGATAAGCCTGACGGCTGCCACGACGCCCCAAACGTGCGCATGAACTCGGCCAGCGGCCCCATCCCGGTTCGGTGCAAGGCCGCTTCAAAGGGCGTCTCGGCGACGTGGATCTGCAGCGGCAGCCCATCCGTGTGGGCGAACTGGGTGAGTTTTTGCAGCAGCGGCGCGCTGACCGTATGCGGAGTGTGGGGCGAGAGGCCGACCCGCACCCCGCCGGGGCGCTCTAGTCTCCGGAACGCCCGCACCTTGGCGACCGTTTCGTTGAAGATCCGCTCGGCCTCAGCGGGGTCGGGGCCGATCACCTCCCAGTAGGCTACCCCGGACAGAGCAGGCTCGCTTAACAGTAAGGTCATCACCTCTTCGCGGGCCACGATGTCACCCACCACCCGCACCCCGTGCCGGCGTAGCTCGGCCAAACCGTCACGTGCCGCCTCAAGACCGCGCTGCTGCTGGCTCTTTATGACATGGCGGATAAAGGAGAGATAATCGCCGCGAAAGTACGGCAGCCTTGAGAGGTCAAGATGGGTATGGGCGTTGACCGGTGGCGGCGAGAGGGCGAAGCCCACCCGCGTAATTGGCGCCTCGGGGAAGCGCTGTCTGATCCGCTCCAGGCTGTCTACGGCAATAATCTGCGCGGCCTCACCCTCGCCCTGGAGAACCACCGCGCCGGCGGCTCGAGCCGTCCCTAGCCCGTTATAGACAACATCTGCGGTAAGGATGCGCCTCTGCATGCCGCAATATATCCGGTCGCGCACGCCCTCGTGGTGGCAGCCGAGTTTGAGAATCGAGCTTGGAAGCTGACACTGTTATGAGGGGGACTCTGGTAGCATCAGGCGTGAGACGCATCGCACTGATAGTGATCCTGTTGGCCGCCAGCCTAAGCCTGGCCTCTCCTTCGGTCTTCCCTGAAAACGCCGGCTTTGCCAACCTGGGCTTTGGGCGCGGCCTGGTGGCTCTCGCCGGCGCGGAGTTTATCCTGCCGGTGAACATAATCGACGCCTCGGCCGGTCTGACCATTTACAGCAACTTCACCGACGACCTCGGCCTGCGGCTGTCGGGCAGCGCGCTGCTCTTCCCGGCGGTAGGCACCACGCCGCCGCTGGCGCTAGGGCTCGGGGCGGACCTCGGTTACAGCAGCCACCGGGGCTTTAACTTTCACCTGGGGCCGCTAGTTGGCACCGACCTGCTGTTTAGCCTGGATCTGCCCATGACGGTGTCGGCCTACCTGGGGCTAGGGTATGCCGCCAACACCGGCCTGTCGCTGGCTTGGGCCGCCCAGCTCCGCTACTACTTTGAGCTTGAAGGAATGGCCGCCGTTGAACTGGCCAGCAGCGACCTGGCTCTGCTTAGCCTGGGTGTGCGCGTCTTCTTTTAAGCTTCCATGAGGTTGCCACGCGCCTGGTGGCAGGCCGCTCCGGCGCTGCTCATCTTGTTGTTGTTTAGCCTGCTGCCGCTCTTGGCGGTAGTGCGCTATGCCACCTGGGACTGGTCGGGGCTGTCGCCGCCGACCCCGGTAGGGCTGGCTAACTTCCGGCGGCTACTGGCTGATGCCGAGTTCTGGCAAGCCCTCTTAACCACGCTTTATTTTGCTCTGCTGACGTTACCCGCCTTCTTGTGGCTGTCGCGCGCTATTGCGATAGCTATCGCCGGGCTCAGGCTCGAGCGTTTCGTCAAGGCGCTGCTGTTCCTGCCAGGGCTGATCACGGTGGGCGGCTCGGCCATAGCCTGGTTCTTGCTCTACAACCCCGACTACGGGCTCATTACGGAGCTGACCGGCCTGGCCCTGCCCTGGAACACGCAGCCCTGGGCGGGCCTCGTCTACGTGGCCCTCTTTACCCTCTGGCAGAGTACCGGTTACGGCGTGCTGGTGGTCTCGGCGGCGCTCAAGGGGATTCCTGAAGAGGTCAAGGAGGCGGCGCGCGTCGATGGTGCCAACGAGGCTCAGGTGCGGCGCTACATCGTCAGCCTGCTCTTGCGCCCCACCATGCTGTTCTTGGTGGTGCTCGGCACGGTCTTTGCGATCCAGTCTTACACGGCGGTATTCTTGCTGACGCGGGGTGCGCCGTTCGGCACCACGCGGGTGGTGGGCTACTACCTCTATGAGGTCGCCTTCGAGCGCTTTCAGCTCGGCTACGGCGCGGCCCTGACCCTGGTGATCATGCTGGTCACGCTGGTAGTAGCCATTCTCCAGGCGCGCCTGCTAGGAGAGCGGCGATGATCTTATACCGCATCGTCACGGCGCTGTTCTGCCTGTTCGTGGCGCTCCCCATCCTCTGGCTGCTGTATGCCGCCTTTCTGCCCGCTACCGCTATCTTGCAGGCCAGCCTGGCTACCTGGGGCTTCAGCCTGGAGAACTTTGCAGCGCTGGCTGAGACCCCGATCTGGCGGGCGATGGGTGTCTCGCTGTTAGCTAGCGGCCTGACCGTGCTCGGCCAACTGGTCATCGGATTGATGGCGGCCTACGCTATCCGTAGCGGCGCGCCGCTGCTGGGGCTGGTGCTGGTAGTGTTAGCGCTCCCGGCTGAGCTGCTAATGGTGCCGCTCTACCGGCAGTTGCAGCTCGTCGGCCTGCTCGATACCCTGTGGGCGCTGGTGCTCCCCTTTTTGGCCAGTCCAATGGTGATCTTCTTGCTGCTGCAATCGCTGCGCCGCCTCCCCTGGGAGCTGGTCGAAGCTGCCCGGCTGGACGGAGCGCGCGAGGCAGTGATCATCTGGCGCATCCTAGCGCCCCTCTTGCGCCCTGAGCTAATCGCAGCGGGGATCCTGGGCTTTGCCGCCCACTGGAACCTGGTGCTCTACCCCCGGGTGATGGCCGGCGTAGGCGAGCTGCAAACTGTGCAGGTCTTTCTGATCGATCTGCTGCGCAACCACCCCCTCGACTGGGGGCTGCTCGGTGCCGCTGCCCTGGTCGCCACACTCCCGCTGCTGCTTCTTTACCTGATATTTGAAAAGCGGATCATCGAGGTGTTCGAGGCCAGCTTCAAGTGACGGCTTCGCCGCGGCCCCTTCACTTCGCAGGCTCAGTGCAAGCGCTGCGCTCAAGACAAGGCTTCGCTGACGGGGAACGGTAGTTGATCGGCAATTCTCCCGAAAATCAGTAGCCGGGAGTCGGTGGGGATCGAAGCCAGGCAGGCGTTAGCCGCCTCCGCGCAGCGCCTTGAGACGAATAGCCGCTACCAGAGTCGCCTCGCGCTCGGCGCTGCTGGCCCGGACACCGACCTCAAGGCGGCCAACGGTCAGAGAGCCGACACACAACGGCTCAACTTCGCTCAGCATCACCTCAGCGTCAGGGAAGACGAAGGTATTTTCAGCCACAGCCGAGGCTCCCAGACTTTTCAGATACTTGCGCATCAACCAGAGTGGCACGCCGCCAAAAACCAGCTTTGTCACTAGCCGCCAGCTACCGGCGGGAAGATGTCGATAGCTTGCCCAGCCGTTAGCGGTGTCTCTAGCCCGCTCAGGTAGCGAACATCTCGCCCTGCAACAAATAATGACACATAATCTTGCAAGGCGCCCTGTTCATCGACGATATTCGCCTTGATATCAGGATAGCGAGCAAAGAGCGCCTCTAACACCTCACCTACCGTCATCAGATGGCCGCTCGGTATCTCTACACTCTTCGTCCCGATGATGGGGCGCAAGGTGGCATAGACATTGATCCTAATCATACCTGGAGTATACCGCGTTGTTAACAGACTAATCATCCTAAACGCCATGCTTCGTACTCACTCCTCTTTTCGCGCTAGCTCACAGCGGTTTTCACAAATACTGAGTCGCCTTAGCGCAGGTATCATCTCTGCAAAGGCGTCCTGCGAGTAAACCGCAGGATAGAGAACGATTCGCAGTCCTGCGAGCACCCGCAGGATCAAACCAGATGATACCTGCTATCAGTTGCCGCCAGGTCTTGACTTTTAACTTCGGGCTGAGCCCTTCCTTCGTTTCACTCAGGACAGGCAGGGCGAAGCCTGAGCACAGCCGAAGGAGCCAGGCTAGGGTTACTAGGCTAAAAGGGTAACCGCGCGGTTTGTCTCCGCGCGGTTTTTGTGTCCCTGACTGGCGCGCCCGAGAGGATTCGAACCCCTGGCCTTCTGATCCGTAGTCAGACGCTCTATCCAGCTGAGCTACGGGCGCCCGTGGCGGAGAGGGGGGGATTCGAACCCCCGGTAGCACCTTTA
>Ga0208609_100172_pt1 | contig 28273 bp, 24 predicted proteins | sample SubbioR11_8A_Apr_FD_184813 | JGI IMG/M metagenome (GOLD analysis project Ga0208609, IMG submission 184813) | Serpentinite rock and fluid subsurface biosphere microbial communities from McLaughlin Reserve, California, USA - CR11_8A_Apr (SPAdes) | ecosystem: Environmental > Terrestrial > Deep...
CCCCGGGCCTGCCGTACCCGCCCGAGCCCACCGAGCCCGCGCCGCCGCGGCCGCTGCAGCTCGTCTGGGTCGACACCGGGGTGAGCGCTGCGCCCGTCGCGGCCCGGCCGCTGCCGCCCGCCAGCGCGGCTGCCGTGCCGTCGCCTGCGTTGCCGCCGCCGCGCCCGCGGTCATCGCCGCGGGCCACAGCGGGGCCGCCGGCCGCCGCCGTGGCGTCGTCGGTTGCGGCAGCGCGGCCAGCCGCCGCGCCGCCGCCAGAGGCCAGCGCGCGTGCGCCGCTGGCGCCCGCAACCCCGGCCGCGGTCGAGCCGGTGGCATCCGCCACGATCGCGCTCGCCGCCGCGCCTGCTGCCGCCGCAGCGCCCAGCACGGGCAGTGCGCCGCCGGCCCCGCCGGCCACCGGCGGCCCGGCCGGCAGCGCAGGCGCCCAGGCCGCCACCGGCCACGCCGCGCTGGCCACCGCGGCGCTGAGCACATCCGCCGCCCGCACCGCCGGCGACGGCCCGGCCGGCCTGCGCCGCGTCAGCGCCGACCACGCGGCCTGCCCGCCGGCGCGCTACCCGGCGCTGCTGCGCGAGCGCGGCATCGAGGGCGTCGTGCAACTGCGCGTCAAGGTCGGCGCCGACGGCCGCGCCACCGAGGTCCAGGTGCAGCGCGGCAGCGGCTGGCGCCTGTTCGACGAAGCCGCCCTCGTGCAGGCGCGCGGCTGCCAGTTCCACCCGGCCGTCGTGGGCGAGCGCGCGGTCGCCGAATGGGTCGAGTTTGCGGTGCGGTTTGCGCTTCAGCCAGCGGCAGAAGGCGGCCTGGGAAGCAGGTGGTCGTCCATTTCGTCACCGACGCCATAGCCCAGGATGTGGCCGAGGCGGCGCACGGTATCCAGGCGGCCCAGCAGCGCAGCTCTGCGCTGCGCGGGCAGCGCGTCGATGACCGTCACCGCCTGCCCGAACATCCGCACCAGGGCATCGAAGCAGTCCTCGTCCTGCAGCCCGACATCGTTGCCGAAGCCCACCGCGCGCTCGCAGAAGTACACCATCAGCTCGGCCAGGTCCTCTGGCTGGCCGGCGGCCTTCTTGTAGTCGGCGACGGCCTTCTTCGCCTTGGCGACCGAGGTGTCTTGGTTCCTGAACACGTCGGGCCACAGCCAGCGGTCGATGGTGGCCTTGTAGGGCTGCAGCACGTCGTCGCCGAGCCCGAAGCGGGCGTGCAGGAAGGCCTGGTTGTCCTTGCTGGCGGCGTACAGATCCTGCACCAGGCCGATCAGGCCGGCGCGGTCCAGGTCGGCGAGCCTGGCCTTGACGTCGGACCAGGTGGGCTGCGACTTCGCTGATCGGCTCACTTCAGTTTCTCCTCGATCCACTCCCACCGCTGGTTCTTGACCATGACGAAGCGGCAGCGTCCCGCGGACAGGTTCGCCCACAGGCCGCCGATCAACCGGTCATCCTCCGCGCCGGCCCAACGGTCCGCGCCCTTGTATTCGACGGCCAGGATCGGGCCGGGCTGGTCCGTGCTGCCCGGCAGCCGACACAGGAAGTCCGGGTGGAAGCGCCCGTCGGCCTTCTGCAGGAAGAACGAACTGCCTTCGCGCCGAACGAGGTTGCGCACCCAGAACTGGATGCGTCCCTGCTGCGCTCGGATGTCCAGCCAGCAGGCGCACTCGAACTCCTCCTTGCTGTCGAAGTCGCCGATGCGCCCGTAGTAGTGCTTGCGGAAGTCGAAGTGCCCGAACCGCCCGTCGTAATCACGGCTGGGCGCGTAGGCCTGCGCGTGGAACTCGAAAGCGTACCGATCCGTCACCGCGATGCGCGACGCGGCGTCGTCGCCGAACAGCGCCTGCTGGAACGCCTTGCCGACTGCCTGCCTGCGCAGCTCACGAATGCGTGCCTCCAGCAGGTTGCGCAGCATGAACTTCTGCAGATTGGCACGGGCCAGCGTGAAGCCCTCACGGCGCACCAGTTCGGTCAGCCACTTGGCCACGAAAGCTTGCTTGCTCGCGTGGGTGAGTGAAGGCTCCGGCAGGTTCTTGCAGAGCCACGTCGCGAGGCGCACCTCGTCCCAGTGCTCGGGCCGATAGACCAGCCCCAGGTCGCGCTGCAGCCCGGGCAGGAATCGCGAGACGACCCTGCCGCTGTCACTGTCGATATCGATCTCGCCGCCTTCGGCCACCTCGAGGCCCGCGCCCAGCGCAGCGATGTCGTCGTCGGTCGGCGCGGCGTCGTAGGTCGACAGGTCCCACGGATAGTCCAATACCTCAGGGTCGTCGAACAGTTGCAGTTCGCCCTGCACGCGCAAGGCGAGCTGCAGCACGCGAAAACGCTCGCCCAGTTCGGCCGGCGTCTGGAAAAACTCGATGGCCGTGGTGCGGCTGGTCTCGGCCGCCTCGACGATGGCCGCCGCCGCCGAATCGCTGCCGACCGAGGCCTCGAGCAGCTCGGCCTCGGCCTCGGTCAGCGGCGTGGTGAGGGTCAGCGTGCCCCGCTCGCCGTCCCAGCTCACCTTGTCGCGCACCGGCCTGGGCACGCTCTCGAGATCGGGCTTCTCGGCAAGCTGGATCGCCACCGGCCGAACCTCGAGGCGCCCGGCGTGGCCGTCCAGGTCCAACCGGCCCTGATCGGCCTTGGCGGCGGTGACGAACTCGGCCACCTCGCGCCGTTCGAAGCCCGCGCCCGCCACCAGACGGTCTCGCAGCGCGCCTGCCGTCTCGGCGAAGTTGCGCGACACCACGAAGGCATACGACTGATTCAAGGCCTTGGCCCGCCGATGGCTGGCGCCGGGTTGACGCAATACGCGCCCGAGCAGTTGCTCCACCGCGGTGGCCGACGACAGCGAGGCCATGCTCACCAGGATGTACGCGAACGGGCAGTCCCAGCCCTCGGCCAGCGCCCTCTGGGTGATGACGAACTTCACCGGACAGGCCGGGTCGGCCACGCCCAGCTTGTAGTCGGCGTCGATCTGCTCCAGCCCCTTTTCCTCGCCGGTGGCCACCACGATCTCGCTGGCCGGAATGCCGTGGTTGGCGATCAGCTCGTTCTTCACGCGCTCGAAGTCCAGCGTCTCCACCCCGGCGCGGCGCGGCTGCGCCTGAATCAGGACCAGCGGGCGCAGGTAGGGACTGCCCGCGCGGCGTTCCTCATCGGCCAGCTTGTGCAGGGCGTCGCGCCGGCCGATGGCGTCGGCCAGACACTGCTGCCAGTTCGGCTCGGTTTCCAGCACCACGGGCAGCTTGATCATTTCCTCCGCCTTCAATTCGGCGGCGGACACGCTGTGCAGCACGTTGCTGGGCGTGCGTTCCAGGTCGGGCGTGGCGGTCAGTTCCATCACGCCGCTGGGGCGGAAGCGCGCCAGCATGTCGAAGGCCAGTTCGGTGCGGCTGTTGTGCGCCTCGTCCACCACCACGAAGGGTCGACGCAGGCGCAGCACGTTGGCCAGCGAGCACGGCGTCGTGCGTTCGGCACCAACGCCCTCGCTCAGCAAGCCGTCGCGCTGCGTCGGCGACAGGTTATCGAAGTGGTGCATCAGCGCGCCGCTGCCCTGGTACACCTTGCGCGACTCTTCGTCCTCCACCTGAAACGCCTGCCGGGTGGCGACGATGATCGTCGTCGAGGTGTCCAGCGTCGCGCGGGTCACGCTCCTGGCCTCGTCGAGATCCATCACCGTGATCGGCCCGGCCTCTCGCAGCGCCGTGTGGTACGGATGCAGGCGGTCGAGCAGGGCGCGCAAGGTCTGCTCGCGGATGGGCTTGCTGGGCACCAGCCAGAGGATCACGCTGTGCTCGCAGCGCAGCAGATGCGTGTTGACCAGCGCCACGCTCCTGGCTGCCAGCCAGGTCTTGCCGCCGCCGGTGGGCACGCGCAGGCAGAAGTACGGCATGTCGGGCGGAAAGCCCGGCAGCGGGTGGTACGCATTGCCACGGCCCCACAGCGCTTCAGTGGTGGCGGTGAAGGCGATCGAGGGCGAGGGCAGCTCGTGGCAGGCCTTGAAATAGGCCTCGACGCTGTCGAGCACCTGCTGCTGGTAGACCTTTGGGGCGAACGGCGTCATGACCTGCCCCCGTACGGCGCGGGGGGCTCCTGGACCGCCAGCACCGGACTTGCAGCCTCCGCCGGCATGGGGATCGTCTCGAGCACCCCGTTGCGACTGATGACGATGGACGTACCCGTTTGCCGTGCCAGTTCGCGCGCGCGCCGTGCCGCGCGGAGCATCGCGGTCAGGGAATGGCGCAAGTCCGGATCATGTGCATCGTCGATGGGCTGTCGGTTCATGGCTTCTCGCTCCAGTCGAGCAGCACGGGCTGAGCGCCCGAGTTGTCGTACAGCACCCACGCGTCGACCAGCGGGGCGTACAAGTGTTCGAAGTTTTCGCGGCCTGCGGCAAAACGCCGCCGGATCGTCGCCTCGGGAACGTCGTGCCCGCCTTGCCGTACGCGCTGTGCCACACGCGGGCGATGGCAGTCTCGGGGCTGTCGAGCTGCAGGAAAATCAACTTCACGCGATATGCGGCGGCCTGCCAGGCGCGGATGTGACTGACGTAGCCGCGCCCGGCGAGCGTGGTCTCGAACGCAAAGCTCTGGCGCGCCGCGAAGTGCCGGGCCATTTCCGCCAGCATCAGCCGGCCGGCTTGAACCGACGCGGTCTCCGGCGCGAAGGGTGCCAGTCCGGCCGCGATGAGATCGGTGTTGACGAATGCCGGGCAGTCCGCCTCGCCGGGAAGGAACTCACGCGCGAACGTCGTCTTGCCTGCGCCGTTCGGGCCCGCGATGACGATGACCTTCGGTGCGTCGCGCATCGCTACACCTCCAGCGCGTACGGGGTTTGCTTGAAGGTGATGCCCTCGCGCGCCGCGCGGCCGCCCATGCGGTTGGCGGCAGCATAGATCACTTTGGAGCCGGTGAACTTCGGCAGCACATCGAACACCGGGCCGGTGAGCACGTTGCCGCCGGCGATCGAGCGGTCCCCGAGGATGCCGTTGTAGAGCAGGTAGATCGCGCGCCCCTCGTGCACGCCGAGCAGCGGTGAGTCGGCCTGGCCCGTGTAGCCGGTGCCGGTCTCGGCAAACCAGACGAACTCGGCCAGTTGGGCGAAGCTCACGTCGCGGCGGATCTGGCCTTCGGCGTCGAACAGCGGTTCCGTGGAGAGGCGGCAGAACTGGAAGCCCGCGCCGAGACCTTCGACCGGCTCGCCGCCATCCGGCGTGTAACCCTCGGCAACCTTCCTCACCCGCTCCGCTGCAACCCGCACGGCGATTCCGTCGTCCATTTCCACCAACAAGAATCGGCGAGTACCACCGTCCTCTGCGTTCTGCTTGAGCACCGCGTGACCAGTGGTGCCGGAACCCGCGTAGCTGTCCAGCACCAGCCCCGTGGGATCGTTCATCATCCGAAGGATGCGTTCGATCAGTTCGACGGGCTTGGGCGTGTCGAACAGGTCGGCGGTGTTGAACACGTCGCGCAGGAACGCCTTGGCCTGCCGCATCGTCGGCAGGTCGGCCCAGATGCTTGGGTACGGGCGCCTCGGATCCTCAGGCGCGTACTCGCGCGTGTAGGGCTCCCACACCGTCTGCCCCTGGCGTTGGCGCTGCTTCCAGATCAACGTGCCGGCTGCCTTGTGTCGTGCCACGCCGTCCTGACCCATAGCCCACCGCGCCTCTTCCCCGTTGTCGTGAATTGGGTAGACCTCGCTGCCATCGGGCGCGGTCAGAGGGAAGTACATCGTGGGCCGGTCACGACGCAGACTGTTTCGGCCGTTCTTCTTGAGCAGCCGGTCGCGGTAGCGGCGTCCCTGATCATTGATGCGTCCATAGGCCTCGACGATGCCCGGCGCCGACATCTGGGCGAGCTTCAGGCGATCGTTGCTGCGCGCGTAGGCAAGTACGTATTCATGGTCGGGCGTCAGCGGAACCTTGTTGTCGTTCGGGCTATCGACCTTGCGCCAGATGAAGCCGGTGATGAAGTTGCGAGCACCAAAGACCTCGTCCATCAGGGGGCGTAGGTTGCCGACCTCGTTGTCGTCGATGGACACGAAGATCGCCCCATCCTCGCGCAGAAACTTCTTCAGCAGCACGAGGCGCGGGTACATCATGCACAGCCAGCGGTCGTGGCGGTCCAGCGTCTCGCCTTCCTTGCCGACCACCTCGCCCAGCCACTTGCGGATCTCCGGGCTGTTGACGTTGTCGTTGTAGACCCAGCCCTCGTTGCCGGTGTTGTACGGCGGGTCGATGTAGATGCACTTGACCTGGCCGGCATAGCGCGGCAGCAGGGCCTTGAGCGCGTGCAGGTTGTCGCCCTGCACGATCAGGTTGCCGCTTGCGCTGTCGCCGCAGGAGAGTTCGGGCACCGGCTCGAGCAGGCGCAACGGCACCTCCCTGTGATGCTTGACGACGGCTTCCTTGCCGATCCAGTTCAGTGTGGGCATGGCGCCTCGTGACCTTCAGTGCTTGCGGGCGGCGGTGCCGATGCCAACCCACCGACATCTTTTATAAAACCGGCCAAAACGCAGCATCTTCGCACCGGCGCCCACAGCTTGGGCCTGCTCCCGGCCGCGCAGCGCCTGCGCGTCGAAGATGCGCGGGAACAGGATCCGGGTCAGCTCTCCTGCACGTGCTGCGGCGCGCTCGCGCAGTCCGCGCGGTGCATCGCGCCGCGGATGCTCTGGCCGATGCGCCGGCAGCGCTGGGGCGGCGGCGCTGGCCCGGGGCGTCCGGGTGGTCTTCCAGGGGGTCGGGCCGGCAGTCCGGTGGTCAGGCGGTTTCGGGCCACGCCACACCCAGGCGCACGGCCAGCGTGGCCAGGCGCTTGTCGAGCGTCCACAGGCGGGCGCCGGGCGTCAGGCGCGCGGCGGCCAGCAGGCTCACGTCGACCAGGCCGCAGCCCTGGCCGTGGAGGGCTTCGCGTTCGATGAAGCTCAGCAACTCGGCAGCGCTCGCCTGCCGCGCCATTCGCAAGCGTCCAAGGTCCGCCAGGGTGCGCGCCCGTGGCGCCGGTGGTGTGCCGCAGGCCAGCTCCAGCAGCACATGCGGGTGCATCAGCACGGCATCGCGCGCGAGGAGGCGGGCCAGACCTCGATGGCCGTGGCGGAAATGGTCGATCCAGACGCTGGTGTCGACCAGCACGTCGGCATCCGGCGTCATGCCGCCTCGGGCCGTGCGCCGGGCCCGCGGCGGCGGGGCACGGCCGGCATCCGCGGGGCCTGTCCGCCCAGGGCTGCCAGCCGCTTGCCGGCCTGCACGCGGATGAAGGTGCGCAGCGCTTCGCGGAACAGCTCGGCCTTGTCCATGTCCGGGTCGGCCACTTCCAGCGCCTGCTGGTACAGGGCATCCTCGATGGTCACGGTGGTGCGCATGGCCGCTCCTCCTTCAGCATCAAATGAGATGTCATTCTGCATCAGATTCGATGGGACGGCGCCCGCGGCTGTCTCAGCCCGCCGCGCCCCCGCTGAGCCGGCGCGCCAGCGCGTCGACGCGGGTGGCGACCACGGCCGGGCTGGCGTCGGTGTCGAGGGCGATCGCGCCCTCGTCGGGCGCGGGCGGCTCGTGCACGCGCTGCTGCAGCGCGAGCACCTCGGCGGTGGCGTCGGACGGGTCGTGGCCGGCGGCGGCGCGGCGGGCCAGGCGCTCGCGCAGCACCGCTGCGGGCGCGCGGCATTCGACGATCGTCGCCTCGACGCCGAGTCCGCGGGCGAGCGCGCGCAGGGCCTCGCGTTCGTCGCGCCGCAGGTACGCCGCATCGACGACCAGGCTGAGGTCGCCCTCGACCGCCCAGCGCGCGATGGCCAGCAGCCGCGCGTAGGTGCGCCGCGTCGCGCCGGCGTGGTAGAGCGTGGCCGGGTCGGCCGGCCGCGCGGTCGGCGCCAGGCCGTGCAGCCGCTTGCGCTCGACGTCGGAGCGCACGCGCAGGCCGCCCAGGCGCTCGGCGAGCTGCTGCGCGACGCTGCTCTTGCCGCTGCCGCTGAGGCCGCAGGTCAGCACCAGCCGCGGCCGCGGCGGCTGCGCGATCGCCAGCGCGAGGGCGACGCGCCGCTGCGCGGCGGTGGTCGCCGCGGCGGCAGTCGCGGCGTCGGCGTCGGGCTGGCGCGCGCGGACCGCCGCGACCTTGGCGCGCACCAGCGCGCGGTACGCGGCAAACCAGCGCAGCAGCGGCAGGCCGTCGTGGTCGCCGCAGGCCTCGACCCAGCCGCCGAGGTAGCGCCAGGCCAGCGCCGGCAGGCCGTGGTCGAGCAGGTCGGCGTAGGCGAAGACGGCGTCGCCGAGGATGTCGATGTGGCGCAGCCGGGCGTCGAACTCGAGCGCGTCGAAGGGCACCGCGTCGCCGTCGATCCAGGCGACGTTGCCCAGGTGCAGGTCGCCATGGCCCTCGCGCACGCGGCCCTGCGCGCGCCGGCGCGCCAGCGCCGCTGCGATCGCCGCGTGGCGGGCGTGGCTCCAGCCGCGCAGCGCGGCCAGGGCTGGCGCCTGCGCCGGCAGCGTCGCGTCGAGGGTGCGCAGGTTGTCGAGCGCGTAGCCGAGCACGGCCTGCGGGTCGCCCCAGGCGGCGGGCGAGGGCGGCAGCGCCTGGTGGAAAGCGGCCACGCGCGCGGCCAGCGCGTCGACCTGCGCGGCGCCCAGCGTGCCGGCGGCGGCGAGGCGGTCGTAGGTCGAGGTCTCGTCGAAGCGGCGCATGCGCAGGGCCCAGTCCCAGGGCGCACCGGCCTCGCCACCGGCGCCCAGCCGCGGCGCCTCGGCGCTGCCACTGACCGGCAGCACGTCGACGTACCAGGGCGCGGCGGTGCGGCGGTTGAGGCGCAGCTCGTCCTCGCAGGCCTGGCGCCGGCGGGCGGGGTCACGGAAGTCGACGAAGTCGAGCGCGAGCGGCTTCTTGAGCTTGAGCACCCACTGCCGGCCCAGCAGCAGCGACGACAGATGCGTCTGCACCAGCGTCGGCGGGCCGTCGTCGGGCCAGGGCGGCTCGCGGCACCAGTGCCGCAGCAGCGCCGCGTGGCGCAGCATGGCCGCGGCGGGGTCGGCGGCGTCGGTCATGCCGAATTGTCGTCGGCCACCCCCGGCTGGGGGCCGACTCGCGGGCGATGGCGCCGGCCGGCGCGCCGCTGCAGCATCCGACTCAGGCCCGCCAGCCACGCCGCCGCCCGATCACCGCCCCGCCCGGAGACTCGCATGCCGCACGCCGCCCGCAGCGCACCGCCCTCGACCGGCGCCGAGGCGCCGCACGAGCCGGCCCCGGCCCCGCCGGCAGCCGACGACGCCGAGCCCTGGGACCGCGGCTGGCTGGTGTCGAGCCTGGAGCTGCGCCGCGGCGTCGAGGTGCGCGAGGAGTACCCGGGCGTGGCGCCGCCGGGCTACGTCACCTGCGCCTGAGCCCGGCGCCGACCGCTGCGTGGGCGAGCAGCCTGGTGGCCAGCGCGCGGCCCGAATGCCAGGCCCGCTCGACGCCGGCGCGGCCTTCGCCGGCGCTCCAGGCGTCGCCGCAGACGCCCAGCGCCAGCGCCGCGTCCCAGCCGCAGTCGGCGGCCAGCGGCTGCGGCACCTCGGCGTAGCGCCAGCGGTGCGCGACGGCGTGCACCGGGGCTGGCAAGGCGACGCCGACGCGGCGCGCGAAGTCGTCGAGCAGGTGGCGCACGACTTCGGTGGCGTCGAGCTCGAGGTTGTGCGCGCTCCAGTACGGCGTGGCGTGCAGCACCCAGCGCTGCGGCCCGTCGCGGCGCCGCCCGGGCCGCGGGTTGTCGTGCAGCGCGCAGGCCAGCGGGCCCAGCGGTGCAGTGCTGTCGGGGCGGCGGCACAGCGGCCCCAGGGTCCCGGTGCCCGGGCCGGGCGCGTCGGCGGCCCAGGCCGCCATCACCGACCACGCCGGCTCGCCTTGCACGCCCTGCAGGCGGGCGGCCAGCGCCGGTGCGGGCCTCAGCAGGGCCAGGGCCTGCTCGGCGGGCACGGCGACGACGACCGCGTCGTGGCCGGCGGGGTCGAGCACGGCGCCTTGCTCGTCGAGCAGGGTCCAGCGGCGGCCCTCGCGCTGCAGCGTCTGCACGCGGCTGCAGGGCCGCAGGTCGAGCCCGGCGGCGAGGGCGCGCGGCAGCGAGTTCATCGCCGGTGTGCCGGTCCAGGCGCCGGGGCGGTCAGGGTCGGCCGCGACCTGCCCGGCCTCGCCCCAGCGCGCAATCTCGTCGGCAAACGCCGTCGTCGCTGCGGTGAACGAGGGCGCACCATGGTCGAAGGCGCCGACCGCGGTGTAGCGCGTGGCCAGCCGTCCGCCGGGCTGGCGGCCCTTGTCGTAGACGGTCACGGCCAGCCCGGCGCGGCGCAGGGCGCCGGCGCAGCTCAGCCCGGCGACGCCGGCGCCGATCACGGCCACGCGCTGGATCATGCCGCGGCCCCCCGCACGCGCGCGCGCAGCCAGCGCAGCGGCGCGCCGACCACCGGCAGCGTCTCGTAGAGCGCGCTGGCGTCCCAGTAGTCCAGATGCTCGGCGATGCGGCCGTCGGCGGCCAGCCGCAGCAGGGTGCCGCCATGCACGCGCCGGGGCGGGCCGCGGCGCAGCGCGTACTCGAAGTCCCAGGTCAGGAAGCAGCGCTCGCCCTCGACCACGGCGTCGTGGACGATGAACCGCGGGTCTTCGAGCGTGGTGTACATGTGGCGGTAGACGGCGGCGATCGCGGCGACGCCGCGGACTTCCTGGAAGGGGTCGCGAAACCGCGCGTCGTCGGTGTAGAACTCGCCCAGCCGCCACAGGTCGGCCGGGCTCAGCGCCTCGAAGCGGCCGATCAGCCGCGCGATGCGCGGGTCGGGGTGGCGGCTGGCGTCAGGGTTCACGGGGCTCAGGCTCATAGTCCGGTGGCGCGGCGCACCGCGGCGAAGTACAGCCCGCTGCTGAGCACCGACAGGGCCTTGAGCGGCTGGGTGAAGCGGCGCGGGAAGTGGATCTCGAAGGCGCCGCGGCCCCAGCCGGCGACGATCTGGCGCGCGGCCTCCTCGGGGCCGATCAGCGCCGGCATGCGAAAGGCATTCTGCGCCGTCAGCCCGGTCTCGACGAAACCCGGGTTGATCACCGAGACGCCGACGCCCAGCGGCTGCAGGTCCAGGTACAGCGTCTCGGCGAGGTTGATCAGCGCCGCCTTGGTCGGGCCGTAGGCCAGCGCCTGCGGCAGCCCGCGGTAGCCGGCGACGCTGGCGACCAGGCTCAGGTGCGCGCTGTCGCCGGCGCGGGCCTGGCGGATCAGCGTCGGCAGCACCGCGCCGAGCAGGTGCAGCGCGCCGACATAGTTGACGCGCTGGTGCAGCAGCGCATCGTCGAGGTCGAAGGCGCTCGCGCGCATCGGCCGGTAGTGGCCGGCGCAGTACAGCGCGAGGTCGATGCGGCCGTACTCGCCGACGATGCGCGCAGCGGCGTCGGCCTGCGCGTCGCGCTCGCCGACGTCGAGGGCCAGTGCCAGGCTGCCCGGGTGGCGGGCGACGAAGCCCTCGAGCGCGGCCGCGTTGCGCGCCGAGACGACGACGCGCGCGCCGGCCGCATGCAGCCGCTGCGCGGTCGCCAGGCCGATGCCCGATGACGCGCCGACCAGCCATACGACGCGGCCCGTCCAGTCGCGGATCGGCGGATTGAGGGCCATGCTGCGGATCCCCTTCACAGCCGGGTGAACGACAGCGTGACTTCGCCGAGCCGGATGCCCCACAGGCTCATCACCGCCCGGTTGAGCAGCACGCGCTCGTCGACGAGGTGCATCCAGTCGTCGAACTGCACATGCCAGATGCGCCCGCGCGCCGGCAGCGCCAGCGTGTAGCGCCAGCGCGCGGTGTTGCCGGCGACCTCGCCGCTGGCCTCGCCGATGACGTCGTCGGCAGTGCCGCTGTAGCGGCCGCCGCCGAGCCGGCGCAGCCGCCAGACGCGGCGCTGGAGCTCGCCGTCGCTGAAGCGGAAGTGCTCGTCGAGCACGCCCAGGTCGCCGACCCAGTGGGCGTCGATGTCGACCACGAAGCGGCGCGTGACGCGGCCGCTGCGGTCGGTGAAGATGCCGTGCGCGACGAGCTTGCCGTCGAAGTAGTTGCGCAGGTCGAGCAGCGGGCGCTCGGCGGCGTAGTCGAGCGCGGTCGGGGTCGCGCAGCCGACCAGCGCGAGGGTGGTCGCGCCGGCCGCAGCCAGGCAGAGACGGCGGTTCATTCCTTGGATCCTCCGGGGTGGCGCAGCCACAAGCGGTGCAGCAGCACGGCGGCAGCGAGCTTGAGCAGGCAGGGCAGGACGCAGTACGCCAGCGTCAGCGCCAGCAGTGCGTCGGGGTCGCGGCTGCCCGGCGTATAGCCGAAGACCTGCAGCAGCGGCAGCGTCAGCCCGGCGGCCAGCGCGAGGTTGAGCTTGGCGGTGAAGCCCCACCAGCCGAAGTAGGCGCCCTCGGCGCGGCCGCTGCGGCCGGCGCGCTGGATGACCCCGGCCAGCAGCGCGCCGGGCAGCGCGAGGTCGGCGCCGAGCGCGAAGCCGCTGGCCAGGCAGACGATGACGAAGGCCGCGACATCGCCCGCGCCCAGGGTTGCGGCCCAGACGAAGGTCACCACCGCCAGCAGCATGCCCGCCAGCCAAGCGCGCGCGAGTCCGAAGCGGGGCACCGCGCGGACCCACAGCGGCATCGACAGCGCCGCCGCGGCGAAGTAGGCAAACAGGAACAGCGGCTCCCAGGCCGGGGCCTCGAGGCGGTCGCGGATGAAGAACAGCACCAGCGTCGCCGGCACCGCGGCGGCGATGCCGTTGACGAGGAAGATCGCGAGCAGGCGACGAAACGCCGGGTCGCGCAGCGGCAGCGTCAGCGGCAGCGTCGGCAGCGCAGACGCCCGCAGGGCCGCGGCCGGCGTGGCCGCGGTGCGCGGTGCCTGGGTCAGGAGCGCGAGGCCGGCGGCCAGCGTGGCGGCGAACACCGCCGAGGCTACGCCCAGCCCGGCCAGCGCAGGCAGCACGCTGGCCACCAGCACGCCGGCCAGCGTGAAGCCCTCGCGCCAGGCGACCACGCGCGCGCGCTGGCCCGGCGTGCCGCCCAGCCGCGCCCCCCAGGCATGGTGCATGACCAGCAGCACGCTGTACGCGAGGTAGGTCCAGATCAGCAGCGCGCCGCACCACAGCAGCAGCGCGGTGAGGCCCTGGACCTGCGCCGGCGGGAAGAACAGGCCATGGAAGCCGACTGCGGTCGCCGCCGCGGCCAGCAGCGCGGCCAGCAGCACGCGGGCGTCCGAATGCGCAAACCAGCGGTCGACCCAGCGCCCGATCCAGGGGTCGGTGACGGCATCGAACAGCCGGGTGCCCAGCAGCAGCAGGCCCAGCGCCGCCAGCGGCACCCCGTGCTCGGTCGCATAGTGGTTGGGCAGCACGACGTACAGCGGCAGCGCGACGAAGGCCAGCGGCAGGCCCAGCGCGCCGTAGCTCACGCCCTGGCGCCAGCTGGCGATCGGCGCGGCGGCGGCGGCCGCCGGTGCGTCGAGGCCCGGTGGGGCGGCGGGAGTGGCCATCGTGGGCACCTTCAGCCGCCCAGCAGCGCCGCGCGCAGCGCCGGCTGCGAGGTCTGCGGGGCCAGCCAGATGCCGAAGAACAGCCGGGTGAATGCGGCGTCGCGCACTTCGCCGGCCAGGCGCGTGTTGACGAAGAAGCGGGCGGACTCGCCCGGGCGCTGCACGCCGGTGATGCGGTCGCCGCGGTCGACGTCGGGGAAGATCGCGGCCATCTGCTGCAGCCAGCGCTGGCCGTTGGCCTCTTCGATGGGGCCCAGCGCGCGCATCTCGTCGAGCGAGCGCTCAGCGATTCGCCGGCCTTCGAGGCGGCGCAGGTATTCGAGCTCGAGCGCGAGCGGCAGGCGGGCAACGTCGGCGCCGGCCAGCGGCTGCGGCGCCCACAGCCGGGCGTCGTAGACCGACCAGCCTAGCCAGCGCAGCCGGCCCTGACCGACCAGCCGCGCGCCTGGCAGTTCGGCCTGCACCTCGGGCGGCGGCGCGGGCGCTGCTGCCGGCGACGATGTGGCGCGAACCGGCAGGGCCGGCGCGGTCAGCAGGGCGAGCGCGCCGATCAGCGCTGCGCGGCGCGGGGGCAGGGGAGCGCCGGACATGGTCGGGGTGCTCAGCGGTGCTGCAGCGTGAACTGCACGACGTCGGTGTTGCCACCGGCGAACGCGGCCTCGCAGTACGCGAGGTAGAAGTCCCAGGTGCGCATGAAGCGCGTGTCGAGCCCGAGGGCGCGCGCCTCGGCCTCGCGGCGCAGGAAGGCTGCGCGCCAGCGCGCGAGCGTCTCGGCGTAGTCGGTGCCGAAGGCCAGCTCGTCGACCACCTGCAGCCCCGCGCGCGTGGCTTCGGCGCGGAAGGCCTCCGGGCTGGGCAGCAGCCCGCCGGGGAAGATGTACTGCTGGATGAAGTCGGTCGAGCGCAGGTAGCGCGGGTACAGGTCGTCGCGGATCGTGATGGTCTGGATGCACGCGCGCCCGCCGGACTTGAGGCTGCGGCTGAGCATCGCGAAGTACGCCGGCCAGTATTCGCGACCGACGGCCTCGAACATCTCGATCGAGCAGATCGCGTCGTAGGGGCCGTCGGTCAGGTCGCGCCAGTCCTGCAGCCGCAGGTCGGCGCGCTCGGCCAGCCCGGCGGTGGCCAGCCGGCGCTGCGCCCAGCCCAGCTGCTCGGTCGACAGCGTCAGTCCGGTGACCTGGGCGCCGACCTCGCCCGCGGCGAGCTCGGCGACCGCACCCCAGCCGCAGCCGATCTCGAGCAGCCGCTGGCCCGGCCCGATGCCGCAGGCGGCCAGCGCGCGGCGCATCTTGGCGCGCTGCGCGGCGGCCAGCGGCTGGCTGCGATCACCGGAGAACCAGGCCGACGAGTAGTTCATCGTCTCGTCGAGCCAGAGCCGGTAGAAGCCGTTGCCGATGTCGTAGTGCGCGTGGATGTTGCGCCGGCTGCCGCTGCGCGAGTTGCGGTTGAGCAGGTGGCGCAGCCGGTAGGCCAGCGCGCCCCACCAGCGGCCGTAGACCAGCGTCGCGAAGCGCTCGCGGTTGGCCACCAGCAGCTCGAGCAGGGCGCGCAGATCCGGGGTCGACCAGCGGCCGTCGATGTAGGCCTCGGCGAAGCCGATGTCGCCGGCGCGCAGCGCAGCGCCGCAGACGTCCCAGTCGTGCAGGCGCAGGGTGGCCACGGGTCCGCCGCGCTGCGGCTGGCCGAAGCGCTGCCACAGGCCGTCGGGGCGTTGCAGGTCGAGCGTGCCATGCTGCAGGCGCTCGAGCAGCGTCAGCACGAGGCGGGCACTGCGCGGCGTCGCAGCGGGCGGCGGCGGGGCGGAGGTGGTCGTGGTCATCGGCGTGGGCGGCCCATCAGCGGGAGACGAAGTCGGCCGGCGGCGCCGGCTTGGCGACCAGCGGCACGCGCCGCAGCCACAGCCGCAGCGCGTGCCAGTGGATGCGCGCGAGCACGGCCAGCGGCAGCAGCGGCATGGCCAGCGCAGCGCGGCGCAGCGCGGCGGCGCTCAGCGCTTCGAGCCGGCCGCTGACGCTGGTGCGCAGCAGCAGGCCCTGCGCGTCGTGGTGGTCGATGCGCACGACGGTGCGCGGCGGCTGCGTGCTGCCACCGAGGTCGGTGCGCAGGAAGTGGAAGCGGTAGTCGCCCTCGATGCGGCAGAACGGCGAGACATGGAAGACCTTGCGCGCACGCTGCTCGCGGCCCCAGCCCAGCGCCGGCCCGGCGAGCAGGTAGCAGTGGCGCTCGCCGAAGGTGTTGTTGACCTCGGCGACGACCGCGGCGAGGCGGCCGTCGCGGCGGTGGGCGTACCAGAAACTGACCGGCTTGAAGGCCCGGCCCCAGGCGCGCGGCAGGCAGTGCAGCCAGACCTCGCCGTCGGCGTCGGCGATGCCCTCGCGCGCAAGCAGCTCGTCGAACCAGTCCAGACAGTCGGCGCGGCCGTCGCCGTGGTCGCGGTCGTCGAACGCGACCGGGGCCCAGCGTCCGCGCGGCAGCGCCGGGTCGGGCTGCGCGCGCAGGCTGCGCAGCGGCAGCAGCAGGAACCAGGTCGGGTATGCGAAGGCGTGCTCGCGCGGGCGCAGCCGGTGGTGACGCACGCAACCGGTGCCGATCAGCGCCCGGGCCAGCGGCGCGGCGCCCGTGGCGACACCGGCGTGCATCAGGCGGCCTCCGCCAGCGTGGCGGGCGCGCGCGCCCAGGCCGCACGCAGGCCGTCGACGACGGCCAGCGCCGACAGCAAGCCGTCCTCGTGGAAGCCGTAGCGGGTCCACGCGCCGCAGAACCAGGTGTGCGCCCGGCCCTGGATCTGGCCGAGCTGGCGCTGGGCGTCGATCGCGGCCTGGTCGAAGACCGGGTGCGCGTAGTCGAACTCGGCGAGCACCGAGCGCGCCGCGGGCTCGCGCGCCGGGTTCAGCGAGACCAGCACCGGGGTCTTGAATGGCAGCGGCTGCAGCCGGTTGAGCAGGTAGTGCAGGCAGACCCGCGCGGCCTCGCGGTCGCCGTCACCGCTGCGCTCGTAGTTCCACGAGGCCCAGGCCCGCGGCCGCCGCGGCAGCAGCGCGGTATCGGTGTGCAGCAGCGCGCGGTTGGCCTGGTAGCGGATCGCGCCGAGCACGCGGCGCTCGGCCTCGCTGGCGTCGGCCAGCAGCGCCAGGCTCTGGTCGCTGTGGCAGGCCAGCACGAGCTCGTCGTAGCGCTCGCTGCCCTGGTCGGTCGCGACCACGACACCACCCCCCGCCGCGGCGCCCGCCGGCAGCCGGCGAACCGCGCGCACCGGGGTCGCCAGCCGGGCGTCGGGGATGCGCTGCAGCATCCTGTGGACGTACTGGCGGGCGCCACCGCGCACGGTCAGCCAGGCCGGCCGGCCCTCGAGCTGCAGCAGGCCGTGGTTGTGGCAGAAGCGGATCAGCGTCGAGATCGGGAAGCGCAGCATCTGGTCGGTCGGGCACGACCAGATGCAGCCGATCATCGGCAGCAGGTACCAGTCGTGGAACTCGTCGCCGTAGCGGTGGCGGCGCAGGAAGTCGCCGACCGGCTCGCGCAGCTCGTCCTCGGACCCGCGCAGGGCGATCGCGGTGGTCAGGCGGTTGAAGCGCAGGATCTGCGCGAGCAGGCGCCAGAAGCGCGGGCGCAGCAGGTTGCGCCGCTGCGCGAAGACGCTGTCGAGGTCGCTGCCGCTCCACTCCAGCGGCAGCTCGGGGACCTGCACCGAGAACGACATCTCCGAGCGCGCCAGCGGGATGTCGAGGGTGGCAAACAGCTCGAGCAGGCGTGGGTAGGTGCGCTCGTTGAGCACCAGGAAGCCGGTGTCGACGCCGTGCGTGACGCCATCGAGGCTGACGTCGACGGTATGGGTGTGCCCGCCGAACCAGCGCCCGGCCTCGTACAGCGTGATGCGGGCGGTGGGCGCGAGGTGCCAGGCCGCGACGAGTCCCGCGATGCCTGAGCCGACGACGGCGATGCGGCGCATCGCTCAGGCCCCGGCCAACAAGAACGGGGCACCGCGACCGGTGCCCCGTGGCATAAAAACTGCTGTGTGCCGCCCCGGAGCGAAGGAGGGAGGAGGGAGGAGGGAGGAGAGACGCTCCGGGATTCCAACTGTTGCCAGCGGGCTGCACAGCAGGGAAACCCTGGAATCGAGCGCGACGTTCAGGCCCGCGTTCAATTCACGTCGGCTCTGAGCATGGGGCTTGGCGTGAGTTCCACCCGCCGCCGAAAATTCTGGTTGCAATACCGCTGCCCGGTTGCTCGGCCCCAGGTCGGGTGACTTCAGTCGGCTCGTCATGGTCTTTACGTTGCATTATTGAACTCACTAGTTCATAAGAATACCACACGGTGTTGAGGCTGTGTAGCCCCGGACGATCGCGGGGGCATCGCCGCGGGCCGCACCGCTCGAGCCGAGGGGCTATGACCTGCACCGCGGGCCCGCCACCTACAATCGAGAACTACCCTGACTGTGGACGCGCCATGCTTTACCCCGAACTGTTCAAGCAACTCGAAGCCGTTCGCTGGAACATGGACACCGACATCCCCTGGGAGCGCTTCGACCCGGCCCTGCTCAGCGACGAGCAGGCCCAGACCATCAAGATGAACGCGATCACCGAGTGGGCGGCGCTGCCGGCCACCGAGATGTTCCTGCGCGACAACCGCGACGACAGTGACTTCAGCGCGTTCATGAGCGTCTGGTTCTTCGAGGAGCAGAAGCACTCGCTGGTGTTGATGGAGTACCTGCGCCGCTTCCGCCCCGACCTCGTGCCGACCGAGGACGAGCTGCACGCGGTGCGCTTCGAGTTCGACCCGGCGCCGCCGCTCGAGACGCTGATGCTGCACTTCTGCGGCGAGGTCCGGCTCAACCACTGGTACCGCCGCGCGGCCGAGTGGCACACCGAGCCGGTGATCAAGGCCATCTACGAGACGCTGGCCAAGGACGAGGCCCGCCACGGCGGCGCCTACCTGCGCTACATGAAGCGCGCGATGACGAAGTTCGGCGACGAGGCGCGCGCCGCGTTCGCCAAGGTCGGCGTGCTGATGGCCAGCGCGCGCCGCACCGCGCAGGCGCTGCACCCGACCAACCTGCACGTCAACGTCAGCCTGTTCCCGCGCGACACGGTGCAGAGCCGCCTGCCCGACCCGCGCTGGCTCGAGCAGTGGCTCGACCGCCAGATCCAGTTCGACGCGGCCTGGGAGGGCAAGGTCGTCGAGCGCATCCTGCACAACCTCGGTCTGCTGATGGAGCGCAGCTTCGCCAGCGTGCAGGAGCTCAACCGCTACCGCAAGGAGATCGGCGCGCGCATGGCGGCGGCGGCCGCGGCGCCGCAGCCGACCTGAGCGCGCCGCGGGCGGCTGCGCCCGCGCGGCGGTCAGGCCTTGCTGGCCGCCGCCCTCGCTTCCTGTTCAGCCTTGCGGTCGGCATCGACGCGCTGCGCGCTCGGGCGCTGGCCGACGGTCTTGACGTAGGCCTTCCAGTCGAGGCCGTGCTCGGCGAGCAGGTCGCTGCCGAGCACGCTGCGCGTGCTCATCGCCACCAGCGGCAGGCTGACGTAGGCCGCGCAGTCGGCCATCGTGAACTGGTCGCCGGCCACGTAGGGCGCGAACTTCGCGAGCCGCCGAAACGCCGGGATGCCCTTGTCGAGGCGCTTGCGCACGCTGGCCTGGGTCGCTGCGTCGACGCTGCCGCCGAAGAAGGCCTGCCGATACAGCTCGCGCGCGACCAGCTCGAGGTGCAGGTTGACGAAGATGACCAGCTCGCGCACCTTGGCCGCGGCGTAGGGGTCGGCCGGCAGCAGCGCCGGCTGCGGGTGAGTCGCCTCGAGGTACTCGAGGATCGCCACGCTCTCGCACAGCGGCCCCTGCGGCGTGCGCACGAACGGGATCTTGCCCAGCGGCGAGGCCGCCAGCAGCGGCTCGTCGTCGCGCGCGGGCAGCACGCGCTCATCGGTGAACGGCAGGCCCTTCTCGAGCAGGGCCAGCTTGACCGCGTTGTAGTAGTTCGACAGCGCAAAGCCGCACAGGGTGATCATCGGTAAGTCTCCGGCTGGGGTGGCGGTGGTTCGGGCCTTCAAGTCTACGGTCCGTGCCCTGGACCCGGGCGGTGCGCCGCGCGCCCGGCCAGCGCTGCGGCCAGTGCGCCCAGCAGCGTGCCGGCCAGCAGCCCGCTGGCGTGGGCCGCCGCGGCGAGCGGGAAGTCGAGCCCGGCGACGGCTTGCACCGGCGCCTGCCAGGGCGCCTCGCCGACGACCTTGACGGCCAGCCCGAGCAGCACCGCCGCGCCGATCCAGCGCCGCGGCCCGCGCTCGCGCAGCAGCAGCCAGACGGCGACCACCGCGGCGCCGGCGTGCAGCAGGCCCGAGAGCCCGCCATAGCTGTGCAGCCCGGGCTGCAGCAGCAGCGCGAGGTGGGTCAGCGGCCAGGCCGCGGCCCAGGCCAGCGCCGCTGCCGCGGGTACCCGCGCCGCCCAGCCCCAGGCGGCGACGACCAGGGTGCCGATCAGGTTGAGACTCAGGTGCAGCGCGCTCCAGTGCACGAAGGCCGCGCTGAACCAGCGCCAGGGCTCGCGCCAGGCCTGCTGCGGCTGCCAGTCGAGCAGGCCCGGCGGCACCGCGCTGGCGGCCAGCGCGCCGGCGGCCAGCAGCAGCGCCAGCGCCTGCCAGGCCAGGCGGTCGGCGAGCGGACTCAGGAAAATACGCAACGCCACAGCGCGAGGATGGCGTCGCGCTGCGGTGCCACGGCGGCCGGGTCGACCTGGGTCGGCTGCTCGTCGAGCCGCGCGCGGTGCTGTGCGCGGCGCAGCTCGCGGTAGGCGTCGGCCGCGGCCTGGCCGAGGCCCGCGGGCAGCAGCGCCGCGGCCTCGGCGCGCTGCAGCAGCGCGATGTTGCCGGCGTTGTCGAGCAGCGCCGGGTGGCGCGCGGCATGCGCGAGCACCAGGTACTGCACGGCAAACTCGGCGTCGATCATGCCGCCGGCGCTGTGCTTGACGTCGAACAGCCCGCTGCGCACCGGGTGCGCCGCGCGCAGCCTGGCGCGCATGGCCTCGATCTCGGCGCGCAGCGCGGCGGCGTCGCGCTCGGCAGCGAGCACCTGGCGGCGCACGGCCTCGAAGCGCGGCGCGAGGTCGGCAGCGCCGGCGCACCAGCGCGCGCGCGTCAGCGCCTGGTGCTCCCAGGTCCACGCGGTGTTGCTGCCGCGGCCGGCCTGGTAGGCCTCGAAGGCGCGCAGCGAGGTCACCAGCAGCCCCGAGTTGCCGTTGGGCCGCAGCGCGGTGTCGATCTCGAACAGCTCGCCGGCGGCGGTGCGCAGCGTCAGCCAGGGGATCAGCTTGCGAACGAAGGCGCCGTAGACCACCGGGGCCTGCTCGTCGTCGTCGTCGTAGAGGAAGACCAGGTCGAGGTCGCTGCCGTAGCCGAGCTCCTTGCCGCCGAGCTTGCCGTAGGCGATCACGGCCAGCCGCGGGTCGGCGCGGTGGCGCTGGCGCAGCCGCGCCCAGGCCCAGTCCATCGTGCAGGCCAGGCTGGCGTCGGCCAGCGCCGAGAGGTCGTCGGCGACCTGCTCGACGCTGATGCGGCCCTCGACGTCGCGCACCAGCGTGCGGAAGACCTCGGCATGGTGCGCGCGGCGCAGGGTGTCGAGCATCGACTCCTCCGAGGCCTCGCCCGAGCGCACCCAGGCCGCGTGGCGCTCGGCGAGCTCGCGGCGGTAGGCCGGCGCGTCGAAGCGCTCGTCGAGCTGGCGGGCGTCGGCCAGCTCGTCGATCACGCCGGGGTGGCGCAGCAGGTAGCGCATCGGCCAGCGCGCCAGCCCGAGCAGGCGCAGCAGCCGCGCGAGCACCGCCGGACGCTCGGCCAGCAGCGCGAGGTAGCTCTCGCGGCGCAGCAGCGGGTCGACCCAGTCGACGAAGCGCAGCGCGGCGTCCTCGCGGCAATCGCCGACCTTGACCGCGGCGGCGACGCGCTGCAGCAGCACGCCCAGGCGCAGCCGGGCGTCCTCGCGCAGGGCCTGCACGCGCGGCTGCTGCGACCAGTCGCGCACGCGCGCGGCCAGCGCCGGCGGCAGCCGCTCCCACAGTGCCTCGCTGTCGACGGCCGGCGCGCCGTTGGCGCAGCCGCCGCGGCAGCCGTTGCGCCCGGGCGACGGCGGCGCGCGGCCATCGTGCAGCAGGGCGTCGAACTCGCCGGCGACGAACTCGCGCGTCGCGCCCAGCCGCTCGAGCAGCTCGCAGGCGTCGGCGCGGCAGCTCAGGCCCAGGCTGAGCGCGATCCAGCCGAGGTCGCCGTCGGCGGCGGGCAGCAGGTGGGTCTGCTGGTCGTCGAGGTACTGGATGCGGTGCTCGATGCGGCGCAGGAAGGTGTAGGCCTCGGCCAGGCGCTGCGCGGTCGCCGCCGGCATCAGCCCGCGGGCGACGAGCTTGTCGAGGCCGCGCAGCGTCGAGCGGGTGCGGATCTCGGGGAACTGGCCGCCGCGCACGACCAGCAGCAACTGCACGATGAACTCGATCTCGCGGATGCCCCCGCGCGAGAGCTTGACGTCGTTGGCGCGCTCGGGCCGACCGGCGGCGCGGCGCTGGGCCTCGTCGCGGATCTTCGCGTGCAACTGGCGCAGCCCCTCGAACACGCCGTAGTCGAGGTAGCGGCGGTAGACGAAGGGCGTGACCAGCGCGCGCAGCGCCTGCGTGCGGCCGCTGGCCACCGCGGCCTGCGGCGCGACGACGCGGCTCTTGGACCACGCGAAGCGCTCCCACTCGCGGCCCTGAACCAGCAGGTATTCCTCGAGCATCGCCAGGCTGACCACCGGCGGCCCGGACAGGCCGTTGGGGCGCAGCGCGAGGTCGACGCGGAAGACGAAGCCGTCGTCGGTGACCTCGCCGATCAGCGCGTACAGCCGGCGCGCGACGCGGGCGAAATACTCGTGCGCGCCGATCGGCTGCGCGCCGTCGGTCTGGCCGTCGTCGTCGTGGACGTAGACCAGGTCGATGTCGGACGAGACGTTGAGCTCGCGCGCGCCGAGCTTGCCCATGCCGACGATCCACAGCTCGAGCGGCCGGCCCCCGGCGTCGCGCGGCACGCCGTGGCGCTCGGCCTCGGCGGCGTGGGCCTGCGCCAGCGCGCGCTCGAGCGTGAGCTCGGCCAGCGCGGTCATCGTCGCGGTGACCTCGGCCAGCGTCGCGCCCTGCTCGACGTCAGCCACCGCCAGGCGCTCGAGCACCAGGTGCCGCGCCACGCGCAGCGCCGCGCCCAGCCCGCGGCCGCCGGCGCACAGGGTGTCGATCAGGGCGCCGATGGCGGCGCCGTCGGGCACGCCGGGGGGCAGCAGCGCCCGCTCGGCCGGGTAGCGGCGGCGCACCCGCTGCACGTAGCGGCTGTGCGCGGCGCTGGCCACTGCCGGTGCCTGCTCGGGCATCGCGGCCACGGTCATCGGCGCGCGCAGCGCTGTGCTAGATTGACCGCGGCCGCTGCTGCGCCCCCTGGCGCAGCAGCGGTGCCGGCGCGCGCCTGCTGCCGCTGGCGTGTCGACATGCCGATGCCTCCGTCCCTTTCAGATTCCGACCCCGACCTGCCGCCACCGGCCCGGCCCTGGCGGCGCTGGCTCGCCCGCGCCGCCTTCGGCGTGGTGTTTGGAGCGTGGAGCTTAGTGCTTGTGGCGTGGCTGACGCTGCAATGGGGCATTTTGCCCAACGCGCGGGCCTGGCTGCCGCAGATCGAGCAACAGGCCAGCCGCGTGCTGGGCCTGCCGGTGCGCATCGGCGACCTGCAGGTCGAGGCCGCCGGCTGGATGCCCGCGGTCGCGCTGACCGACGTCGTGCTGCTCGACGCCGGCGCGCGCGAGGTGCTGCGGCTGCCGCGCGTGAGCTTCGTGCCCTCGGCCTGGTCGCTGCCGGCGCTCGAGCTGCGCTTTCACCAGCTGGTCGTCGACGGCGCGAGCGTCGAGCTGCGCCGCGACGCGCAGGGCCGGCTGCACGTGGCCGGGGTCGACCTCGGCGAGGGTGCGACGGCGGCGGTCGACCCCGGCGCCGCCGACTGGCTGCTGCGCCAGGGCGAGCTGGTGCTGCGCGGTGCGCGCCTGCGCTGGGTCGACGAGCAGCGCGGTGCGGCGCCGCTCGAGCTGAGCGCGATCGACGCCGTGCTGCGCAACCAGCGGCGGCGCCACCTGCTGCGCATCGACGCGACGCCGCCGCCCGACTGGGGCCAGCGCTTCTCGCTGCGCGCGCGGCTGCAGTCGCCGCTGCTGGGCGGCGGCAGCGACTGGCAGCGGCTGGTCGGCGAGGTCCATGCCCAGTTTCCGCAGTTCGACGGCGCGCAGTGGCGCCGGCACCTGGACCTGCCCTTCGAGTGGCAGGACGGCGGCGGCGCGCTGCACGCCTGGGCCCGCGTCGAGCGCGGGCGCGTCGCCGAACTGAGCGTCGACCTCGCGCTGCCGGCGCTGACGCTGCGCCTGGCGCCCGGGCTGCAGCCGCTGGCGCTGCGCGAGGTCCAGGGCCGCGTCACCGCCCGCCACAGCGCCGGCGAGCTCGCGCTGCAGGCCGAGGACTTCAGCTTCGCCGACGCCGCCGGGCGCCGCTGGCCGGCGGCCGACCTCGCCGTCGTGCTGCACCAGGACGGGCGCGACGCCGCCGCGCCGGTGACCGCCGGCCAGATCCGCGCCGAGCGCCTGGACCTCGCGCTGATGGCCGCGGTCGCCGACCGGCTGCCGCTGGGCGCCGCGGTGCGCGGCCTGCTCGCCGAGCTGCGACCCGAGGGCATCGTCGAGGACCTGCACGCCCAGTGGGACGGCGCACTCGACGCACCGCGCAGCTACCGCGTGCGTGGCGTCGGCAGCGGCCTCGCGCTGGCCGCGCGGCCGGCGCCGGCGGTCGAGCGGCCGGTGGCCGGCCGCCCCGGGCTGCGCGGCGCGCGCATCGCCTTCGACGCCAGCGAGCGCGGCGGCCAGGCCACGCTGGCGGTGGCCGACGGCGAGCTCGTGCTGCCCGGCGTCTTCGAGCGCCCGGCGCTCGCCCTGACCCGCCTCGACGCTCGCCTGGGCTGGCAGATCGAGCCGCGGCCGGGCCGGCCCGCGCGCATCGCGGTCCAGGTCGACGACGCGCGCTTTGCCAACCCCGACCTCGAAGGCAGTCTGCAGGCGCACTGGCACAGCGGCGACGCCGAGGGCTTCGGCCCCGGTGCGCGCTGGCCCGGGCGCATCGACCTGAGCGGGCGCATCGCGCAGGCCCGCGCCGACGCGGTCGCGCGCTACCTGCCGCTGACGATGGCGCCGTGGGCGCGCGATTACGTCGCCCGCGCGATCCGCGGCGGCCGGCTGGCCGACGCGAGCTTCGTCGTTCGCGGCGACCTCTGGGACTTCCCCTATGCCGACCCGGCGGACGGCGAGTTCCGCATCGACGGCCGCGTCTCCGGGGTCGACTTCGCCTACGTGCCCGACGACGTCGGCTGGACCTCGCCGTGGCCGGCCTTCAGCGCGGTCGCCGGCGACCTCGAGATCCGCGGCACCGCGCTGACCTTGCGCAACGGCAGCGCGCGCTTCCATGGCCTGACGATCGACGGCGTGCAGGCCGCGATCGCCGACCTCGAGCACAACCCCGTGCTGCAGCTCGAGGGCATGGCGCGCGGCCCGCTGGCCGACCTGCTGCGCTACGTCAACGACTCGCCGGTCGGCGGCTGGATCGGGGGCGCGCTCGCGCAGACCGTCGCCAGCGGCCCGGCCGAGCTGCGCCTGGGGCTGCGCATCCCGCTGATGGATTCGCTGGCCAGCACCGTGCGCGGCACGCTCGAGCTGCCCGGCAACGACCTGCATCTGATGCCGAGCCTGCCTGCGCTGGCCGCGGTGCGCGCGCGGGTCGAGTTCAGCGAGCAGGGTTTTGCGGTGCGCGGGGCGAGCGCGCGCGCGCTCGGCGGCGAGGTCGGCATCGACGCCGAACAGGGCGTCGACGGCGTGCTGCGCGTTGCGGCGCGCGGCACGGCGCGCGCCGAAGCCCTGCGCGCGACGACCCAGATCGCCGCGCTGGCCAGCGCCGCCCATGCGCTCGAGGGCGAGGCCGCCTACCAGCTGCGCGTCGAGCAGGGCCCGGCGCCGGCGGCGCTGCGGATCGAGGTCGACAGCGACCTGGTCGGCATGGCGCTCAAGCTGCCGCCGCCGCTGGCCAAGCCGGCCGCCGAGCCGCAGCGGCTGCGCTTTGCGATCCTGCCGCTGGCTGGCGAGCCCGGGCGCGACGAGCTGCTCGTCGACCTCGGCGAGCGCCTGCAGGCCCGCTGGGAGCGCCGGCTGGCCGGCACCGAGATGCAGGTGCTGCGCGGCGGCATCGGCGTCGGTGCGCCGGCGCCGCGCCCGGCGCAGGGCGTCGCGGCGGTGGCGACGCTGCGCGAGCTCGACCTCGCGGCCTGGGCCGCGGCCTACGCCCATGGGCAGGCGCAGGGCCGGGTGCCGGCCGCCGCCGGGTCCTACGCGCCGACCCAGATCAGCCTGCGCAGCGAGCGCGTGCGCGCCGGCGGGCGCGAGTTCAGCGCCGTCGTCGCCGGTATCTCGCAGGCCGCGGCGGGCTACTGGCGGCTGCAGGCCAGCGCCGACCAGTTTGCCGGCCACGCCGATTGGCGCCCGGCTGCCGGTTCGGCTGGCAGCCTGCGCGCGCGCCTGAGCCGGCTGGACCTGCCGGCGGCACCTGCGGCCGCGGCCACGGCCGGGACCGCCCCGGCCAGCGCACCGCGGCAGATGCCGGCGATCGACCTCGTCGTCGAGCGCTTCGCGCTGGCCGGCCACGCGCTGGGCCGGCTCGAGATCGACGCCGTCCACGCCGCCCCCGGCGACCGCGCGGCGGCCTGGCGGCTGCAGCGGCTGCGGCTGAGCAACCCGGCGGCCGTGCTCAACGCCAGCGGGCAATGGCAGCCGGCGACGGCCGGGGTCGCGGCGCGCATGACGGCCGACTTCGGCCTCGAACTGGCCGACGCCGGTGCCTTGCTGGCGCGCTTCGGCCTGGGCGGTGTGATGCAGGGCGGGGCCGGCCGGCTCGGCGGCGAACTGGCCTGGAGCGGCTCGCCGCTGATGCCCGACCTGCCGACCCTCGACGGCCGGCTGCGGCTCGACGTCGGCGCCGGCCGCTTCCTCAAGGCCGACCCCGGCGCCGCGCGGCTGCTGTCGGTGCTCAGCCTGCAGGCCCTGCCGCGCCGGCTGGTGCTCGACTTCCGCGACGTCTTCCAGGAGGGCTTCGCATTCGAGGACGTGCGCGGCGACGTCAGCGTCGCTGCCGGCGTCGCGCGCACCAACAACCTGCGCCTGCGCGGCCTGCAGGCCGCGGCGCTGATGGAGGGCCAGGCCGACCTCCAGCGCGAGACGCAGGACCTGCGCGTGCTGGTCGTGCCCGAGATCAATGCCGGCACCGCCTCGCTGGTCTACGCGATGATCAACCCGGCGATCGGGCTGGGCAGCTTCGTCGCCCAGCTCTTCCTGCGCCAGCCGCTGATGCAGGCCGGCACGCGCGAGTTCCACGTCACCGGCACCTGGGACGAGCCCCAGGTCGAACGCATCGCGCGCGCGGCCGAGCCGGCGCCGCCGACGCAGTGAAGCGTTGCCACCCGCACCGAGCCGCACGCGCCCGAGGACTGCCATGAAGATCGCCGCCCTGCAGATGGTCTCGACGCCCGAGGTTGCGCGCAACCTCGAGGCCGCCGCGGCGCTGGTCGCCGAGGCCGCCGCCGGCGGCGCCGCGCTGGTCGCGCTGCCCGAATATTTCTGCCTGATGGGCGCCGAGACCGACAAGCTGCGCATCGCCGAGCCCGACGGCGGCGAGGTTCCCGAGCCGCACGTCGCACCGCTGCAGGCCTTCCTGGCGCGCTGCGCGCGCACCCATGCGGTCTGGGTCATCGGCGGCACCCTGCCGATCCGTGCCGGCGAGGGCACGCGCGTGCGCAACGCCTGCTGCGTCTACGCGCCCGACGGCCGGCGCGCCGCCCGCTACGACAAGCTCCACCTTTTCGCCTACGACAACGGCCGCGAGAGCTACGACGAGGCGCGCGTGCTCGAAGCCGGCGAGGCGCCGGTCAGCGTCGTCGCCGCCGGCCTGCGCACCGGGCTGAGCGTGTGCTACGACCTGCGATTCCCCGAGCTCTACCGCGCGCTGAGCTTCGAGGGCGGGCAGCCGCTGGACCTGATCAGCGTGCCGTCGGCTTTCACCCACACCACCGGGCGCGCGCACTGGGAGCTGCTGCTGCGCGCGCGCGCCGTCGAGAACCAGTGCCATGTCATCGCCGCCGCCCAGGGCGGCCGCCACGAGAACGGCCGCCGGACCTGGGGCCACAGCATGATCATCGACCCCTGGGGCGAGGTCCTCGCCGTGCGCGACGAAGGCCCCGGCGTGGTCATCGCCGAGCTCGACCCCGAGCGCCAGCGCGAGGTGCGGCTGCAACTGCCGGCGCTGGCGCACCGGCGGCTGTAGCGCCAACTGCCACGCCCACCGGCTGCCCGCACCCCCGGGCCGGCCCCGGGGCGATGCACGGGGTGAGTCTGGCCGACATCCTGGCCCGGGTCCGGGCCGGCGCCTGTGCCCGCGCGCGTCCCGGCGCGGGCGTCGCCAGCGGTCCGTAGAATGGCCGGCTTGGCCCTGCGCAGTACCCCTTCCATGCCCCCCGCGGCCGAGCACGCGCCGACACCCGCTGCCGACTCCGCTGCCGCAGCGGCCGCTGCACCGACCGCCGGGAGCGGCCTGATCCGCATTCGCGGCGCGCGCCAGCACAACCTCAAGAACCTCGACCTCGACCTGCACACCGGCGAGCTGACGGTGGTCACCGGGCCCAGCGGCTCGGGCAAGTCGAGCCTGGTCTTCGACACCCTCTACGCCGAGGGCCAG
>Ga0208609_100173_pt1 | contig 28141 bp, 26 predicted proteins | sample SubbioR11_8A_Apr_FD_184813 | JGI IMG/M metagenome (GOLD analysis project Ga0208609, IMG submission 184813) | Serpentinite rock and fluid subsurface biosphere microbial communities from McLaughlin Reserve, California, USA - CR11_8A_Apr (SPAdes) | ecosystem: Environmental > Terrestrial > Deep...
CGGGTCGGCGGCCGCCTGCCGCCCGAGGCATCGCTGCTCGACCTCGGCCTCGTGCGCCTGCGCGATCTGACGCAGCCGCAGCGGCTCTACCAGCTCGTGCATCCGCGCCTGCGCCGCGAGTTCCCGGCGCTGCGCTCGCTGGCGAGCACGCCGAACAATCTGGCGCAGCAACTGAACTCCTTCGTCGGCCGCGAGCGCGAGCTCGCCGAGGTCAAGCGGCTGTTGCGCGCTCACCGCCTAGTCACGCTGCTGGCGATGGGGGGCATCGGCAAGTCGCGCCTGTCGGTGCAACTGGGCGCCGAGGTGCTCGACGACTATCCGGACGGCGTCTGGCTGGTCGAACTGGCGCCGCTCGCCGGCGACGGCGCCGTGGCGCAGGCCATCGCCTCGGTGCTGGCGGTCAAGGAGGAGGGCGGCGGCGCGATCGGCGATGCGCTGCTGCGCTTCGTGCGCGAGCGCCGGCTGCTGCTGATCCTCGACAACTGCGAGCACCTGCTCGACTCCTGTGCCGACCTCGCCAAGCGGCTGTTGCAGGCCGCACCGGGCCTGACCGTGCTCGCCACGACCCGCGATGCGCTGCAGGTGGCGGGCGAGTACTGCTACCACCTGCCGGCGCTGTCGGTGCCCGATGCCAGAGTCGGTGCCGACCCGGACGCGCTGGCGCGCCACGAAGCCGTGCGTCTGTTCGTCGACCGAGCCGGCGCCGCCCAGCCGGCGTTCCGTCTGACGTCGGCCAATGCCGACGCGGTGGCCGCGATCTGCCAGCAGCTCGACGGCATCCCGCTCGCGCTCGAGTTGGCCGCGGCGCGCACGCGGGCGTTGCCGGTCGAGGCGATCGCCGCCCGGCTCAGCGATCGCTTCCGGCTGCTGACCACGCAGGACCGCACGGTGCTGCCGCGCCAGCGCACGCTGCGCGCGCTGATCGACTGGTCCTACGACCTGCTGTCGGCGCCCGAGCGCCTGCTGTTCGAGCGGCTGTCGGTGTTCGCCGGCGGCTGGACGCTCGAAGCGGCCGAGGCGATCGGTGCCGGCGGTGCGATCGACCGCGCCGAAGTGGTCGATCTGCTGGCACGGCTGGTGGAGAAGTCGCTGGTGGCGATCGATGTCGAGTCCGGCCGCTACCGGATGCTCGACACCGTGCGCCACTACGCCGCCGAGCGGCTGGCCTGCTCGGGCGAGGAGCCGGCCACCCGCGAGCGCCATCTCGAGCACTACGCGGCGCTGGTTGACGCGGCGCGGCCGCACCTGCTTGGACCCGATCAGGGCCGGTGGATGGCGAAGCTCGACCAGGACTGGGACAACATCCTGGCCGCGCACGCCGCCTGCGAGTTCAGCCCGACCGGCGCCGAGCACGACCTGATGCTGGTGGCGGCGCTGAAGTTCTACTGGCTCAACCGCGGGCTGCTCGGCCTCGGCCTGCGCATCACGATCGAAGCCCTGGCGCGGCCCGGCGCCGAGCGGCATCGGGCGGCCCGCTGTCGCGGACTGACCGACGCCGGCCAGATCTGCTACTTCATGGGCCGCTACGGGCAGGCGCGCGACTATCTCAGCGAGAGCCTCGAGTGCGCGCGCGCGATCGATCAGCCGCAGCGGCTGCTGGCGGCGCTGCACACGCTGAGCATGGTCGAGGCGGCACTCGGCGCCACCGCCAGCGGCCTGCGCCACGGCGACGAGGCGGTGACGCTGGCGCGTGCGCTCGGCAATCGCCGCAGCTACGCCGGCGTGATCAACACCCGCGGCCAGTTGTTGCGCATCGAAGGCGATCTGCGCGGCGCCCGCGCGCAGTACGAGGAGGCGGTCGCGGTGGCGCTCGAACTCGGCGATCACGAGGTGCACGCGGTCGCGCTGCTGAACCTGGCGATGGTCGCGATCGACGGCGGCGACGAGCGCGAGGCCACGCGCCTGCTGGGCGAAGTACTGGCGATCGTCGATCGCACCGGCTCGCGTTCGTCGGGCCAGAGTCTGCTCGATGTCTGTGCCGCGCTCGCCGCTTTGCGCCACGACTGGGCGGCAGCCGCGCGCTTCTTCGGCGCCGCCGAAGCCCTGGCCGAGCGCACCGCGTTGCGCCGCGACCCGGCCGATCAGCGCTTCGTCGAGCGCCGCCTGGCGCCGGCGCGTGCCGCGCTCGGCGCCGCCCACGGCGACTACGACGCCTGCGGACGCGCGCTCGACTACGAAGCAGCGATCGCCGCCGCGCGCGCCTTCCTGCAGGCGGACGACTGACTACTCGAGCATCACGGTCGGATCGAGCTCGAGGGTCTCGTTGCCGCGCTGCAGCCGGATCGTGTACGCGTAGAAGCCGCGCTTCAGTGCGCGCGGCAGCGTGCAGGTGGCGACCGTGCGCGCTTCGTTGGTGGCACAGCGGATCTGGCCCACCTGGCTCGTGTCGCGCAGCGGTCGTTCGGCCAGTTGCCGGCGCAGTTCCGGGGTCAGGTCCTTCGCCAGCGGCTTGACGAAGGCATCGATGGTGACGCCGTTGCGGGCGGCGAACAGCACGCCGCTTGTGCCGAGATCCCAGGTGACCGTGTCCGCGGTCCTGCCGTCGGCGGCGGCGCGGCGCACGATCAACGGCTCCTGGGTGACGACGACGGCGCCGTCGACCACCAGCACCTGGGTCCGCGCCAGGTCGCGCAGCTCGTGGCGGGCGGAAAGCTGCGCGCAACCGGCAAGCGCCAGCGCCAGCAGCACTGCAATCAATCGAATCTTCATTGTTCCTCTCCCTGGTCGGTGTCGTCGGGCCAGCGCGGCGAGCCGCCGGGTCGCACCGTGGGCGATCGCCGCGAAGCCGGCGGCATGCTACGGCAGGGCTCGTCGGCGAGCGACGGCGGACGGCGTCGAAAATGCGCGTGCCTCGCCGCCACCAGCCAGGTGGGCGCGCGCGCCGAGCGCGCCGACGCAGGCGCCGGTCCGGGCCGACGCCTGACGAGCGCCTACTTGCAGGAGGCGGCGATCAGCTCGCGCGCGCGCGCCATCTCGGCGCTGCGCTGAGCGTCGTCGAGGATCACCTGGTTGCCCTGGGCGTCGACGCGGGCGATGCGTACGCCGTCTTCGAGTTGGCGCAGGTAGCCGCGCGCGCGCTCGCACTCCTGCTGGCGGCGGGCGGCGAGCGTGCGTTCCTCGGCCTGCTTCTTCTCGGCCTCGGCCCGTTCCTGCTGCCGCTTGCGGAATGCCTGCTCCTGCTCGGCCAGGGTGCGCGGGGCGGCGGCTGCCGGCGCCGCAGCGGGCGCGGCCGTGGTTGGGGCGGCGAGTGCGTTGCCGGCCGGCTGGCGCAGGATCTGCTCCTTGCGAACCGAAGGCGGCGGCGGCCGGTCGGAGTACACGGTGCGGCCAGCGTCGTCGCGCCATGCCCACTGGGCGGCGGCCGGCAGGGCGACGGCCAGGCACAGCAGCGCGACGCCCGCTGCTCGCAGCACGGTGGAACGAACCGGGTTGAATCGCAGACAGAGCTTCATGCGCGAGCACCTCCGACGGCGGCCATTGTCGCCGCCCGGCCGCCTCGTGCCAAGTCGTTCGGACCGCCGGCCGCTGCATACCGCCCGCCTATACTCCCGCTTTGCCTGACGAGGACAGCCATGCGCTTGACCGAAAAGGCGCTGACCTTCGACGACGTTCTCCTCCTGCCGGCCCACTCGGCCGTCCTGCCGCGCGAGGCCAGCCTCGCGACCCATCTCACCCGCCAGATCCGCCTGAACCTGCCGCTGGTCTCGGCGGCGATGGACACCGTCACCGAGGCGCCGCTGGCGGTGGCTCTGGCGCAAGAGGGCGGTATCGGCATCATCCACAAGAACCTCAGCCCGCAGGCGCAGGCGGCCGAGGTGCTCAAGGTCAAGCGCCACGAGGTCGGCGTGCTGCGCGATCCGATCACGATCGCGCCGACGATGACCGTTCGCGACGCCTACGCGACCCAGCGCACGAACCGGATCTCGGGCCTGCCGGTGGTCGAGGGCAGCCGCGTCGTCGGCATCGTCACCAACCGCGACCTGCGCTTCGAGACCCGCATGGACGCGCCGGTGTCCGAGGTCATGACCCCGCGCGAACGCCTGGTGACGGTGCGCGAAGGGGCCAGTCTGGAGGAAGCCAAGGCGCTGATGCACAAGCACCGGCTGGAGCGCGTGCTGGTGGTCAACGGCGACTATGAACTGCGCGGCCTGATCACCGTGAAGGACATCACCAAGGCGGTCGAGCACCCGCTGGCGGCCAAGGACGAACTGGGCAAGCTGCGCGTCGGCGGCGCGATCTCCACCGGCGCCGACTCCGACGAGCGCGCCGAGCGCATGGTGCGCGCCGGCGTCGACGTGCTGGTGGTCGACACCGCGCACGGCCACCACCAGGGCGTGCTCGACCGCGTGCGCTGGGTCAAGCGCAACTTTCCGTCGGTGCAGGTGATCGGCGGCAACATCGCCACTGCGGCGGCGGCGCACGCCCTTGTCGAGGCCGGTGCCGACGGCGTCAAGGTCGGCATCGGGCCGGGTTCGATCTGCACCACGCGCGTGGTCGCCGGGGTCGGCGTGCCGCAGATCACCGCCATCGCCAACGTCGCGCGCGCGCTCGCCGGCAGCGGCGTGCCGCTGGTTGCCGACGGCGGCGTCCGCTACTCGGGCGACATCGCCAAAGCGCTCGCCGCCGGGGCGGCGAGCGTGATGATGGGCAGCATTTTCGCCGGCACCGAGGAGGCGCCCGGAGAGGTGATCCTGTACCAGGGCCGCTCGTACAAGAGCTACCGCGGCATGGGCAGCCTGGGTGCGATGAGCGGCGGCTCGGCCGAGCGCTACTTCCAGGACAACGACGCCAACGTCGACAAGTTCGTGCCCGAGGGCATCGAAGGCATGGTGCCGTACAAGGGCAGCGTGCTGCAGATCATCTTCCAGCTGGCCGGCGGAGTGCGCTCGGCGATGGGCTACTGCGGCTGCGCGACCATCGAGCAGATGCACAGCCGCGCCGAGTTCTGCGAAATCACCAGCGCCGGCATGCGCGAGTCGCACGTGCACGACGTGAAGATCACCAAGGAAGCGCCCAACTACCGCGTCGAGTGACCGCCTTGGCCAAGGATCGCAACCCTTCGCCGGCGGCGCGGCGCGAGGTCTCGGAAGTCAAGCGCCGCTTCGTCGCCGTCTGGTCCAAGGTCTGGGGACTGATCGGTGCCGTGATCGTCGTGTTCATCGCCGCGCGCCTGCCGGCCGGGCTGCAGGCCGGCGACAGCGCGCAACTGCTGCGCGACCTGGGACTGCTGCTGATCTGCGGCAACCTGATCATGCAGGCCGTGCGGCCGGCCTGGCCGATGGTCTACGCGTTGCCGCTGACGGTGATCGGCATCTCGATCTGGCTGGTCGGCTGGCTCGCCTGAAACCCGCGCCGGGCGCCGCCCGCGCAACCGGATCCTCCGACATGCAGCATCAGCGCATCCTGATCCTCGACTTCGGCTCGCAGGTCACGCAGTTGATCGCGCGCCGCGTGCGCGAGGCTGGCGTCTACTGCGAGATCCATCCCGGCGACGTCGACGAGGCCTTCATCCGCGCCTTCGCGCCGGCCGGTGTGATCCTGTCCGGCTCGCACATGTCGGCCTACGAGGAAAGCACCGAGCGCGCGCCGCCGGTGGTGTTCGCGCTCGGCGTGCCGGTGCTCGGCATCTGTTACGGCATGCAGACGATGGCGCAGCAGCTCGGTGGCCGGGTCGAGGCCGGCCACCAGCGCGAGTTCGGTTACGCCGAGGTGCGCGCTCGCGGTCACACGCGGCTGCTCGCCGGCCTGCAGGACTTCGCGAGCGACGACGGCCACGGCATGCTCAAGGTGTGGATGAGCCACGGCGACCGGGTGAGCGAGCTGCCGCCCGGATTCAAGCTGATGGCCTCCACGCCCGCCTGCCCGATCGCCGGCATGGCCGACGAGCAGCGGCGTTTCTACGGCCTGCAGTTCCATCCGGAAGTAACGCACACGCCGCAGGGACCGGCGATCCTTGCGCGTTTCGTGCGCGAGATCTGCGGTTGCCGCGGCGACTGGAACATGCCCGACTACGTCACCGAAGCGGTCGAGAAGATCCGCGCCCAGGTGGGCGGGGAGGAAGTGATCCTCGGCCTGTCGGGCGGCGTCGACTCGTCGGTCGCGGCGGCCTTGATCCACAAGGCGATCGGCCACCAGCTCAGCTGCGTGTTCGTCGACACCGGACTGCTGCGCCTGAACGAGGGCCGGCAGGTGGCCGCCACCTTCGAGACCCACATGGGACTGAAGTTGCTGCAGGTCGACGCCAGCGAACGTTTCATGCAGGCGCTGGCCGGCGTCGCCGACCCCGAGGCCAAGCGCAAGATCATCGGCCGCGAGTTCGTGCACGTGTTCCAGGAAGAGGCGGCCCGGCTGCCGAACGCCCGCTGGCTGGCGCAGGGCACGATCTACCCGGACGTGATCGAATCGGCCGGCGCCAAGACCAAGAAGGCCACCACGATCAAGAGTCACCACAACGTCGGCGGCCTGCCGGAGACGCTGCATCTGAAGCTGCTCGAGCCGCTGCGCGAGCTGTTCAAGGACGAGGTGCGCGCGCTCGGCGTCGCTCTCGGACTGCCGCCCGAGATGGTGTACCGGCATCCTTTCCCCGGACCGGGTCTCGGCGTGCGCATCCTCGGCGAAGTCAGGCGTGAATATGCCGACCTGCTGCGCCGCGCCGATCACGTCTTCATCGAGGAATTGCGTTCGTCCGGCTGGTACGACAAGACCAGCCAGGCGTTTGCGGTGTTCCTGCCGGTGAAGAGCGTTGGCGTGATGGGCGACGGCCGCACCTACGAATGGGTCGTGGCGCTGCGCGCGGTGCAGACGCAGGACTTCATGACCGCGCACTGGGCGCACTTGCCGCACGACCTGCTCGGCCGCGTCTCCAACAGGATCATCAACGAGGTACGTGGCATCAACCGCGTCGTGTACGACGTTTCTGGCAAGCCGCCGGCGACGATTGAGTGGGAGTGACCCAAATCATATGCAAAACTCTTGATTATTTGTCGAGTTTTGCGTATGTTTTGGCATGGCTTCCCTTGAGACCTACCTCGACGATCTGCTTGCCCGCGGACGAGCCTACTTCTCCCGGGATGACGTAGCCGCTGCGCTTGGCCTGAAACCGTCGGCACTGGCGGCGGCGATCACGCGCGGGATCAACAAGCGCCGCCTGGCGAACCCCAGGCACGGCTTCTATCTCATCCTGCGCCCAGAAGATCAGGTCGCCGGCGCGCCGGACCCCGTGAAATGGATCGACCCGCTGATGAAGCATCAGGGGATCGACTACCGAGTTTCGCTGCTGCGTGCGGCGGCGTTCCACGGCGCCTCGCACCAGGCCAGCATGGTGTTCCAGGTTGTCGTCCCGAGGCAGTTGCGGGACTTCGATCTGGGTCGCCATCGCCTGCAGTTCCTCTATCAGGGTCCGGACGCATTCAGTCAGGTCAATCAGTCGTCGTTGGTCGACCAGATGAAGAGCGACGCCGGCTTCGCCACGGTGGCTGGCGTCGAACTGACGCTGCTCGATTGCGTGCGCTACTTTCACAAGGCAGCTGGCATCAACGGCGTCGCGCAGATCGTCAAGGACATCGGCGCCAGGGCCAGCCCGAGCCTGCTGCAGAAGGCGGCCGGCGCCTACGAGAACTCGGCGGTCCGCCGGCTTGGCTACCTGCTCGATCTGGCGGGACACGCGCGCCAGGCCGACGCGCTGCAAGGGTTCGTGAAACGCGCCAGGACGGCACTGCCGCTCGATCCGGCCGTCAGGCCGCTCGTGAAGGCTTTGGCGCAGGCTGGCGAGCGAAATTCAAGGTGGAGGCTCCTGATCAATGAAGCGGTAGAGATCGCAGAGTGATTCCCACCGCATTCCTGCAAGCGTGGAGTACGAAAGCGCCTTGGCCAGACCTGCGGCAGGTCGAGCAGGACCTGAACATCTGTCGCGCCCTGTGCGACCTGTTCAATGCGCCGGCGTTGGCAGGGAAGATCGCATTCCGCGGCGGTACGGCGATCCACAAGCTGCTCTTCAAGCAACCGCTGCGCTACTCGGAGGATATCGACCTGGTCCAGGCGCATCCAGAGCCTATCGGTGGCACGGTCGACGCGATTCGCGCGGCGCTGTCGTGGCTCGGGAAATGCAGCCGGGAGCAAGCCGGGCACTCGATGCACCTCGTGTTCAAGTTCACGCCAGAGATCGATGCGCAGGCGACGCTCAAGCTGAAGGTCGAGATCGACACTCGGGAGCACGCGACCTTGCTTGGTGTTCGACGCTATCCGTTCGCCGTGGAAAACGACTGGTACCACGGCGCGGCGGAGATCGCCTCCTTCGAGCCAGAGGAACTGTTCGGCACGAAGCTGCGCGCACTGCTGCAGCGGCGCAGGAACCGTGACCTGTTCGATCTGCACCAGGGACTCGAACAGCTGCCGCTGGCTGCGGAGAAAGTCATCGCCTGCTTCGACCACTACCTGGCCCTGGAGGGCAAGCCGATCACGCGAGCGATGGCCGAGCAGCGCATGCTGGAGAAGTTGACGCGAAGCCTGACCGAAGACGTCGCGCCGATGTTGCCGGCGAGCGTGCGCTGGAGCGATGCAGATGCGATGCAGGCGTTCGAGCGCGTCTGGACCGAGCTGGTCGCGCGAATCGGCGGAGACAGATGGAAGCCTTCCGATGCGGTCATCGAGGAGTTGCGTGCAAAACGGTATCCGGCGCTGCTGATGCCCCGAGATCGGAAACAGCCGCAATGACGGCTTCAGAGAGATCACTGCCGAGCAAGCGATCCACCTCGGAGCCCGAATCCTTGGCCGTGCTGCAGGCGGAGAACGAGCGACTGATCGCGCTCCTGGAGGCAAACGGAATCGAGTGGCGTCTCGCGCCGGAACCGGCAAAGTCTCCTCCGCAACCCGAATCGTCGCGACTCTCCACCGAGGCGAAGGTGGCACTCTTTCGCCGGCGGTTTCGCGGTCGCACGGATGTCTACCCCGTGCGCTGGGAGAGCAAGACGACCGGCAAGTCGGGTTACGCGCCTGCCTGTGCGAACGAGTGGCGCGCTGGAGTGTGCGAGAAGCCCCGAATCAAGTGCGGAGACTGTCGGAATCGTTCGTTGATTCCGCTTTCGGACGCTGCCATCTACGCCCACCTGGCCGGTGACCACACCATCGGTGTCTACCCGCTGCTGGCCGACGACAGCTGCTACTTCCTCGCGATCGATTTCGACGAAGCCGAGTGGAGAGAGGATGTTCGCGCCTTCGCCGATTCGTGCACCGATCTCGGCGTCCCGGTTGCGATCGAGACTTCACGCTCGGGTAACGGGGCGCACGCCTGGATCTTCTTCGCCGAGCGTGTATCGGCCAGGGATGCGCGTCGGATGGGCACTGCCATCATCAGCCACACCTGCGCGCGCACCCGGCAACTGAAGCTCACGTCCTACGACCGCCTGTTTCCCAATCAGGACACCATGCCCAAGGGCGGCTTCGGCAATCTGATCGCCTTGCCGCTGCAGAAGACGCCGCGGGAGGACAGTCTCACTGTCTTTGTCGGCTCCGATCTGCGACCGCACCCGGACCAGTGGGAATTCCTGGCGTCGATCCAGCCGATGCCGCCGCACGACATCGAGCCGACGATCGTTCGGGCCACAGGCGGCGTGCATCCCCTCGATGTGACCTTTATCGACGCTGAGGATCTGGCGACGCCGTGGAAGCGCGATACGCGATCGCTTGCGAAGATTCCGGGCGCGACGCCGAAGTCGCTCACCGTGACATTGGCGAACCTCGTCTATTTTGAGAAGGCCGAGCTTTCTCAGCCATTGGCCAATCGCCTGATCCGACTCGCGGCGTTTCAGAACCCCGAGTTCTACCGCGCACAGGCCATGCGGCTGTCGGTGTGGGACAAGCCGCGGGTGATCGGCTGCGCCGAGAACTATCCTCGGCACATCGCACTGCCGCGCGGTTGCCTCGATGCCGCGCGAGCCTTGCTGCGAGATAACGCAATCCGCTGTGATCTGAGGGACGAGCGCAACGCAGGCGAGCCGATCGATGTGAGATTCGCAGGGACGCTTCGAACTGATCAGGAGGCGGCCGTTGCCGCGATGCTGCGCGATGATGTGGGCGTGCTGTGTGCCCCGACCGCATTCGGCAAGACCGTTACCGCTGCCGAGATGATCGCCCTCCGGGGCGTGAACACCCTGGTGCTGGTGCATCGAACCGAACTGCTCAGGCAGTGGCAGCAGCGATTGCAGACGTTTCTCGGTGTCGGCGGGGGCGTGGTCGGCACCATCGGTGGCGGCAAGGCGAAGCCCACCGGCAAGATCGACATCGCGGTGATGCAGTCGCTGTCCCGCCAAGGCGAGGTCCATGCCCTCGTCGAGAACTACGGCCATGTCATCGTGGACGAGTGCCATCACGTCGGCGCCGTGTCGTTCGACGCCATCCTGAAGCGATGCAAGGCCCAGTACGTGCTTGGCCTGACCGCCACGCCGATCCGCCGAGATGGGCAGCAACCGATCATCTTCATGCAGTGCGGACCGATTCGACACACGGCGGCGAGACCTGTCGACGCCCTCGATGACCTGCAGGTGCTGCCTCGATCATGCTTGGCTCGCATCGACCTGCCGCCGGAGTCGGGGATTCAGGAGGTGTTTCGGCACCTCGCCAACGATCGATCACGGACGGCAGCAATCGCTGCAGAAGTCAGGAAGGCGTTCGATCAGGGCCGCAAGGTGCTGGCCCTGACCGAGCGCATCGAGCACCTCGACGCCATGCAGGCGGCCCTCGGCGTCGAGAGCCCGCCACCGTTCGTTCTGCACGGGCGGATGTCCAGGAGACAACGCGCCACGCTCATCGCAGAACTCGATGCGCTGCCACCCGATGCGCCGCGCATTCTGCTGGCCACCGGCAGGCTCGTCGGCGAAGGATTCGACCATCCGCCCCTCGATACCCTGGTCTTGGCGATGCCGATCTCGTGGAAGGGAACGTTGCAGCAGTACGCTGGCCGCTTGCATCGGGAGCACGCCGGCAAGACCGATGTGCGGATCATCGACTTCGTCGACACCGGGCACCCGGCCTTGGTTCGCATGTGGGACAGGCGCCAGCGTGGCTACCGGGCGATGGGCTACTCGATTCGCGCCGATGTGGATCCTGCAGGAACCGTCGCGGCCGGACTCCCACTCAATCGCGCACTTCAGACGAGGAATCAACAGTGAAACGGCAGCGTGCTTCCGACCGATCTGTCAAGGAACCGAGGCTCTCTCGCACCCATCCGCCGGCCCACCTCGCCCCCGCCGACTGGCAGCGCGCGTTGCGCCGTCAGTTCGGGCGCGACCAGTCATTCCTCTTGGAGAACCGAGGCGACCAACCTTTCTTCTCGGAGTTTCGCGTCAGCAACCCGCAGTCGAAGACCAGCTACCGCGTGGCGATACGCGGTCTCAATGCCGGCGACAACTACTGCTCGTGCCCGGACTACGCCACCAACGACCTCGGCACCTGCAAGCACATCGAGTTCGTCCTCGCCCGGCTCGAGAAGAAGCGTGGGGCGAAGGCCGCTTTCGCCCGGGGGTGGCGGCCGGCGTTCTCGGAGATCTACCTGCGCAACGACGGCTCGCGCACGGTGCACTTCCGTGCCGGATCGGACTGCCCGCCGGAGGTGATGAGAGCGGCTTCGACGATCTTCGACGTCTCACGCGGCGGTGTCCTGTCGGAGGAGCGCTTCGGCGAGTTGGGGTCCTTCCTCGCCATCGCGGCGAACAGCGGTCACGAGCTGCGCGCCTACGACGATGCACTCGACTTCGTCGCCGGAAGGCGCGATGCGGCTCGGCGAGCGGAGGTCCTCGACCGCCTGTTCCCGAGCGGCGCCTCCGACCGGAAGCTCAAGAAGCTGCTGCAGGCGCCTCTATATCGCTATCAGGCCGAAGGCGCGCTGTTCGCGGTGCGCGCCGGCCGATCCCTGATCGGCGACGAGATGGGCCTGGGCAAGACCATCCAGGCCATCGCGGCTACCGAGATTCTGGCGCGGCACTTCGGCGTCTCGCGTGTGCTGGTGGTGTGCCCGACTTCGCTCAAGTACCAATGGCAAAGCGAGATCAGCCGCTTCTCCGGCCGCGCGGCGCGGGTGTTGGCCGGCGGCCGGACGCACCGGCAGAGGGACTTCGGCGCCGATGACTTCTGCAAGATCACCAACTACGAAAAGCTCAAGCCCGATCTCGACCTGATCGCCGACTGGGCGCCGGAACTGGTGATCGTCGACGAGGCGCAGCGCATCAAGAACTGGAACACGATCGCCGCGCGGGCACTGAAGCGCATCGACAGTCCATACGCCCTGGTGCTCACCGGCACCCCGCTCGAGAACAAGCTCGAGGAGCTAATCTCGATCGTGCAGTTCGTCGACCAGTACCGACTGGGGCCAACCTGGAAGCTGCTGCACGAGCATCAGGTCAAGGACGAGTTCGGCCGCGTCACCGGCTACACGGGGCTGGAGAAGATCGGCCAGACGCTGGCGCCGATCATGATCCGCCGGCGCCGGTCCGAGGTACTGACACAACTGCCCAGTCGCACCGACCAGAACCTGCTGGTGCCGATGACCGAGTTGCAGATGGTGCATCACCAGGAAAATGCCGACATCGTGGCGAAGATCGTCGCACGCTGGCGGCGGACGAAGTTTCTGTCGGAGGCGGATCAGCGGCGGCTGACCTGCGCCCTGCAGAACATGCGCATGTCCTGCAACAGCACCTATTTGCTGGACCAGGAGACCGACCACGGTGTCAAGGCCGACGAACTGGCGGCGCTGCTCGACGGCGTCTTCGTACAGCCGGACGCGAAGGCGGTGGTGTTCAGCCAGTGGACACGCACCCACGACATCGTCATCCGCAGGCTGGAAGATCGCGGCATCGGCTACGTCAGTTTCCACGGTGGCGTGCCTTCCGAAAGGCGCCCGGCGCTGGTCGAACGCTTTCGCGTCGATCCGCATTGCCGCGTCTTTCTGTCCACGGATGCGGGCGCGGCTGGACTCAATCTGCAGCATGCCTCGACGGTGGTGAACATGGACCTGCCGTGGAACCCGGCGCTTCTGGAGCAGCGCATCGGGCGCATTCACCGCATGGGTCAGACGCGTCCGGTGCAGATCGTCAATTTCATCGCCAAGGGCACCATCGAGGAGGGCATGCTCTCGGTGCTCGCCTTCAAGCGTTCGCTTTCGGCGGGCATCCTCGACGGCGGTCAAAGCGAAATCGCGCTCGGCGGCTCGCGCCTGAGCCGCTTCATGAGGGAAGTCGAGAGCGTTACCGGCCGAATGGGCGAGGGCGAAGCCGTGGCGCCGGCGGAAGAGGCGGCGAGTGTCACGAGCGCACTGGTGGGATCGTCGGCCGAAGCGGCCACCGCTGACGAGTCCGTCGTGGCTGCCGAGATTATATCGGCGGCCGACGCCTCCGTACCGGGCGCTGCCACGCCATCGCTGCAGGAAGCAGCCGTCGATCCCTGGCCGGCGCTGATGCAGGCCGGCGCGCAATTGGTTTCGGTGCTGCGTGCGGCCGGCAATCCCGAGGCAACGCCGCATCCCTGGCTCGAGCGCGACCCGGCGACCGGCGCGTGCAGCCTGCGGTTGCCACTGCCGCCGCCGGAGGCGGCGCGACGACTGGCCGAAGCACTTTCGGTGATTGCAGATTCGCTTCGTGGAAGGGCGGCAGGGCAGTGACGGTTCGTCAGTGTTCGGATGTCGGTCTATAGGTTACGGTTGGCGGGCCATCGCGAAAATGGGGCGGACACGCTTGGCGACCTTCCCGGACGGTTGACGTCGATCACGCACGCTACTGATCTGGCCCATTGCGATCGAGATGAGCAGGAAACTCAAGCCCGTGTCGCCCGGCGAGATGCTCGCCGAGGAGTTGCTCAAGCCCTTGGGCATGAGCAACTACCGTCTTGCGAAGGAGATCGGCGTGCCCGCGCAGCGCATCGGCGAGATCGTCGCTGGCAAGCGCGCCATCACCGCGGACACCGATCTGCGGCTGTGCCGCTTCTTCGGGCTTTCCGATGGCCGGTGGCTGCGCCTGCAGGCGGACTACGATACCGAGGTTGCGAAGGCGAGCCTCGCGAAGACGCTTGCGAAAATCAGGCCGTGGAAGGAAGCAATGGAGCAGACGGCGGATGCGCACTGATCGCCGCAGCGGTTCGGCAGCCTCGTGACGGTAAAAAATTCGCCACAAAGACTCGATGCGACAACAGCTTATGCCATCCGATGCCGGCACCTTCTCCATTCGGACTCAAAGACCCGAGCCGGCCAGCGGCGCGTCAGCAGGGAGGCCGCACCGGCGCCGACACCTGCGGCGACCGCGGTCCGCGGTTTGGCCTATGCTTCGACCTATGCCATCAGACGCGGAGACCCCGTGGACTCGGACCGCAGTGTTCGCTTGTTTCGCAACGGACGCAATCAGGCCGTCCGGATTCCGCGCGACCTGGAATTGCCGGGCAACGAAGCCCTGCTGCGCAAGGAAGGCGACGCCCTGATCATCGTCCCCAAGCGCGCACGCACGTTGTTGGCAACGCTGCGCACGCTCAAGCCGTTGCACGAGAAGCTCGGCCCGATTGCCGATCGGCCCGCCGAGCCGGTGGATCTCTAGGTCGGCGGCATCGGCCTGAGACTGCCGCCGAACCATGGCCACGACCGTCTACCGCTACCTGCTCGACACCAACATCGTTTCCGCACTCGTTCGCGACCCGCACGGCGCCGTCACCCGCCGCATCGCGCGTGTGGGCGAAGACAAGGTGTGCACCAGCATTGTCGTCGCCTGCGAGTTGCGCTTCGGCGCGTACAAGCGCGGGTCGGCACGCCTGTCCGAACAGGTGACAGCCGTGCTGGACGCGCTTGCCGTATTGCCGCTCGACATCGGGGTCGACCAACGGTACGCGGAGGTTCGCTTGGCGCTTGAACGCGCGGGCACGCCCATCGGCGCCAACGACACCCTGATTGCCGCCCACGCCGCGTTTCTGGGTCTGACGCTGGTGACCGACAACGTGCGCGAGTTCGCGCGGGTGCCGGGGCTTGCGGTAAAGAACTGGCTCGCGTCATGACGAACACCGGCGCGCAATTGCCGGCAATTCGCACCGTGAATCCGCCGGCCAGGCGCCGCCCCCCGCCGACTCACGCCATCCGATCATCCACGTGCAGCGCCGTCGGCGGCGCCTTCAGCGGCTGCAGCGCGAGTACGCGTTCTTCTTCGATGGCCGCGTCTTCGGCCGCCGTGTGTACCTGAGGCAGCGCCCGAGTATTGCGAATCACCGCCTGCTTCCATCCGGCGACTGCAATCAGCAGCGCCGCCGCGCCGGCGAACACGAACGTCGCGCGCAAGTCCACGTGTTCGCCCAACCCCGAGGTCGAGGCAGCGACCAGCCAGCCCTTGTGAAGGGTAACGGGCCTGCCGCCATGCCGCCGCAACCGCCGCACCCGGGTCGCCCGGCCTCTACAGGCCTTGCTGAGGGCCTTTGAAATTCCTATGGTCCGCCACCGGCCGTGTTCCCGTCGTGCTCGACGGCGTGCAGTGGAAACTGAGCGGAGAAGAGATTTTCACGAAGGATGTTCCATGTCAGCCATTGGCGCAAGCGTTCCTGGCGCGCCATCACAAGACCTGGGACGACAATCTGAAGCTCGTCGAGCGGCGGCTTGAACCCGGCGGCGAGGTCTACGTGCTTGGCACGCTGGCCGAGGCGCAGGATGCCGCTCGCGGCTCGCTGGCGCGGCGCCGTGAAGGCATCGCTGGATTGTTCGAAGCGATGCTGCCGAAGTCATGGCAGGAGCGTCGCGCTGCATGGGCAGCCGAGAAGGCAATGCTTTCATTCGGACATGGCAGCGAAGCCGCGGTCGCAGATGCCGTGCAGACAGTGGCACGCAGCCATGCTCCGATTGCTGATGCGGCTGCGGGCGCGCTGTTGCCAAGAGGTCTCGATCCGCACCGCATCGTCGTCTATCGCGGCGCACGCGGCGAGCCGTTCATCGTTTCGAACGGCAGCGAGGAACGGCTGACCGACAGTCTCTCGCACTCGGCCCGCTGGGGGATGGGCGTGGGCGCCGCATTGATCGTGATCGGCGTCGCCGATCTTGTGTTCGGATAAGGAGCAGCGAATGACCACCTTGCTGTTGACCATCCTGCTGCTGGCGGTCGTCTCCGTCGCCGCGTTGGCGATCGTCACCTTCAACAGCCTGGTGCAGGTCGGGCACAGCGTCGACCAGGCGTGGTCGAACATCGACGTGCTCCTCAAGCAGCGCCATGACGAGCTGCCCAAGTTGATCGATACCGTGCGCTCGTACATGCGCTACGAAAGTGAACTGCTCGAGCGCATCACGACGCTGCGCCTGTAGAACCTCTCTCATCTTGTTTGCCCTCGCCGCCGGATTTCCGCTAATTTCTACCGCCATTCACAACGGTCCTTCCGGGTTTCGTGGGGGTGGATTTACGCGGACGCGCACGTCTTGCATGAAGATGCGCAATGGACAGCAAGGCGTTGTATGCGGTGCTGCTGGCGGCCGACGTGAAGAGCGCGGCAGCGCTGCTGCGGATCACCTGGGACGAGGCCTGGGGCCTGATGGCGCGGGCCGTGATCCGTGGCCGGGCCGCCAAGGCGCACGCCGTGCCGCAGTACATCGGGGTCGATGAGAAGGCCCTCGCCAAGGGGCACCAGTACATGACGCTGGTCAGCGATCTGGACGAGGCCAAGGTCGAGTACATCGGCGAGGAGCGCGAGGAAGGCTCGCGGGCGGCATACTAGGAGCAGTTCTGCCCGGCGCAGCGGGCCGGCATCAAGGCGGTGTCGATGGACATGTGGCCGCCGTACATCCCGGTCACGCAGGCCGCGGTGACGGTCGCCGAGGACAAGATCGTGTTCGATCGCTTCCACATCATGCAGCACGTGAACGAGGCGCTCGCCCGGGTGCGGCGCCAGGAGAACAAGGCCTTGCGCGCCGTCGGCGACGACACCCTGGTGCGCGAGCCAAGTACCTGTGGCTGCAAGGCGCGCACGGCCTGAGCGAGGCGGCGCAGCAGCGCATCACGCCGCTGATGGACTCCTGATGTTCCATTTCCGCCCGAGTTGCGATTGCAGTGCTCGACATGGGAGGCGCGGTGATCGTGCTCGGCACGCAGCTGCAGCCGCCGCGCTAGCGGGATGCCTGTTGGTCGCACACGATGCCGCGGCGGGCGACGCGGCAGCCGGCGCTCGGCTCGCGGCGGCGCGCTGTGTGTCCTGTCACTCGTCCACGGAAACGATCCATGCCACGCTGCCGCTGCTCGAAGGGCAGCCGAAGGCCGCGTTCATCGCGCAGTGGCGTGCGTTCCGCGAGCGCCAGCGCACGGCTCCGGTGATGGTGAGTCTGGCCGCGGAGTTGAGCGAGCAGGAGGTCGACGACCTCGCCGAACACTATGCGGCATTGCTGCCCCCGCCCGCCGCGCAAGCGTCCGGCAGCGATGCCGGCCGTTCATTAGCGGATCGCTTGCGATGTGCCGACTGTCATGGTGCGGCGTTCCATGGGACGAGCGCCGGCGCGCCACGGCTTGCCGGGCAAAGGGTGCGTTACACCGCCTGGTCCTTGCAACTGATGCGCAGCGGCACCCGGTTGCACGGAACCGCCGCGAAGCCGGATCCCGTCCTTGCCGACCTCAGCAACGCCGAGATCGAGTCGCTGGCTGTGCACTTCGCGTCGCTTCGCTGATCCGGCGCTGGGGTGGCGCTGAGAGCAGTGTCGTCTAATCACCCTTATGAGATCCCCCAAGTAGCAAGTGCGCATCGGACCCTTGGTCTTGGATGCGAACTCCCGCGAAAAGGCGTCGGGTTGCTGCGCGACGGCCCCGGCTGCAGGACTTCGATGAGCGCCCGAGCGAGAGCCGACAACCTCTGAATCCCGCCCGCACAGGACCACCGAACTCGCCAGCCCGGGTGTCCCGCCGTGCAACCCGCTTGAGGCGTTGAACGCCGACCGCAACAGTCAGCACAGCATTCGCACCAACGACCAGTGGCGGATCTGCTTCGTCTGGAAGTCGGGTGGCGCGCACAGCGTCGAGATCGTGGACTCCCACCAGGAGTTCGAAACATGCCCAAGTACGGAGGACACTGCGGTTCGCGGGATGTTCTTCGGCATGGAGCCTCGGTCCTGGCTGAACCTGCAGTCCGAGTACGACATCCGGGTGGCGAATCGGGAACTGCGCGCCAAGCTCGCGCCAAGGATCCGCGTCTCTTTCAGCCGGCTGCTGCGTGAAAGACCTCTCGAGCGAACCGACGTCGTTGGCCTGCGTGCGGCGCGGGACCGCAGCGCGGTTCGTGCGCGGGTGCGCCGTCGGCGCGCTGCCCACTGCGAGCCAGAGGACTGCCGCGCCCGTTTCTTGACGCGGCATTTACGCGTCACGGCGTAGCGTTCCGGGCGTCTGGACATCGCGGGCACCCATCCATGGATTTCGTCTACATCGCCGGCCTGCTCGCGCTTGCCGGCGCGCCGTTCCTACTGATCCACCTTTGCGGGCGCCTGGCGCCGCCGCGCCGGGAGCGGCCATGAGCTTCTGGGCCTGGATCGGCCTCGGCCTGGCGCTGGCGCTGGCGGCCTATCTCGTGTACGCGCTGTTGAAGGCGGAGGACTTCTCATGACCGGCATCGGCGTGCTTCAAGTCCTCGTCTACTTCGCGGCGCTGACGGCGGCGGCCGTGCCGCTGGGCGCCTTCATCGCCCGCGCGCTGACCGGCGAGCGGACCGTTCTGTCGCCGGCGCTGATGCCGGTCGAACGCCTGCTGTACCGGCTCTGCGGCACGCGTGCCGATGATGAGATGGACTGGCGGCGCTACGCCGTCGCGGTGCTGGTGTTCAGTGCGATCGGGCTGCTGGTGGTCTACGCGCTGCAACGCCTGCAGGGCTGGCTGCCGCTGAATCCGCAGGGGCTCGGCGCGGTGTCGCCGGACTCGTCATTCAACACCGCCGTGAGCTTCGTCACCAATACCAACTGGCAGGGCTACGGCGGCGAGTCGACGATGAGCTATCTGACGCAGATGCTGGCGCTGACGGTGCAGAACTTCGTGTCGGCCGCCACCGGCATCGCCGTGTTGGCGGCCTTCATCCGCGGACTCGTGCGCAAGCAGGCCGCGACCATCGGCAATTTCTGGGTCGACCTGGTGCGCAGCACGCTGTACGTGCTGCTGCCGCTGTCGATCGTGCTGGCGCTGGCGCTGGTCTCGCAGGGCGTGGTGCAGAACCTGAAGCCCGCGGTCGAGGTGCCGCTGCTGCAGGCCACCGAGGCCGTGGTTGCGGGCCGGGACGGCGAGCCCGACAAGCGCGAGACCGTGACCACGCAGCACCTGCCGCAAGGCCCGGCCGCCTCGCAGGTGGCGATCAAGCAGCTCGGCACCAACGGCGGCGGCTACTTCAACGTCAATTCGGCGCATCCGTACGAGAACCCGACGCCGCTGTCGAACTTCCTGCAGATGCTGGCGATCCTGCTGATCCCGGCCGCGCTGTGCTTCAGCTTCGGCCGCCTGGTCAACGACTCGCGCCAGGGCTGGGCGGTGTATGCGGCGATGAGCGCGATCTTCCTCGTGCTGACGCTCGGTGCGGTGGCCGCCGAGCAGCACGGCAACCCGCAGTTCGCCGCGCTCGGCGTCGAGCCGGCCGGCGGCAACATGGAGGGCAAGGAGGTGCGCCACGGGATCGTCTCCTCCGCGCTGTGGGCCACCGCCACCGCCGCCGCCAGCAACGGCTCCGTGAATTCGATGCACGACTCCTACACACCGCTCGGCGGGCTGGTGCCGATGTGGCTGATGCAGCTCGGCGAGGTCGTGTTCGGCGGCGTCGGCTCCGGGCTGTTCGGGCTGCTCGTGTTCGCGATCGTCGCCGTGTTCATCGCCGGGCTGATGGTCGGCCGCACGCCCGAGTACCTGGGCAAGAAGATCGAAGCCTACGAGATGAAGATGGCCTCGCTGGTGATCCTGATCCCGCCGCTGCTCGTGCTGGCCGGCACCGCGCTTGCCGTGATGAGCGCGCCCGGGGTCGCCGCGATCTCGAATCCGGGGCCGCACGGCTTCTCGCAGGTGCTGTACGCGTTCAGCTCGGTCGGCAACAACAACGGCAGCGCGTTCGCCGGCCTGTCGGCCAACACGCCCTTCTACAACGCGGCGCTGGGCATCGCGATGTGGCTGTCGCGCTTCGGTCTGATCGTGCTCGTGCTCGCGCTGGCCGGCAGCCTGGCGGCGAAGAACGTCGTGCCGCCGTCGGCCGCCACGCTGCCGACGCACACGCCGCTGTTCGTCGGCCTGCTGATCGGCACGGTGCTGCTGGTCGGCGCGCTGACCTTCGTGCCGGCGCTGGCGCTCGGGCCCGTGGTCGAGCACCTGATCATGGTCGGAGCCGCAAGATGACGCGCCAAGTCACGCCGAGCTTCGACCGGGCGCTGCTGGCGCAGGCGGTGGTCGATTCGATCAAGCGGCTGTCGCCGCTGGCGCAGTGGAACAACCCGGTGATGATGATCGTTTGGGTCGGCGCCCTGCTGACTGCCATGCTGGCCATCGCCGAGGGCAGCGGCTTCAACGCCGCCATCTCCGCCTGGCTGTGGTTCACCGTGCTGTTCGCCAACTTCGCCGAGGCCCTGGCCGAAGGGCGCGGCAAGGCGCAGGCCGCCAGCCTGCGCAGCGCCAAGCAGGACCTGCCGGCGGTCAAGCTCGACGGCACGCGTCGCGAGTCGGCCCGCACGAGCGTGCGTTCGAGCGACCTGCGGGTCGGCGACGTGGTGCTGGTCGAGGCCGGCCAGTTCATCGCGGGCGACGGCGAAGTGATCGACGGCGTGGCCTCGGTCGACGAGAGCGCGATCACCGGCGAATCCGCGCCGGTGGTGCGCGCCGCCGGTGGTGACCGCTCGTCGGTCACCGGCGGCACGCGGGTGCTGTCGGACTGGCTGGTGGTGCGCATCGCCGCCAATCCGGGCGAGGCCTTCCTCGACCGCATGATCGCGATGGTCGAGGGCGCCAAGCGCCAGAAGACGCCGAACGAGATCGCGCTGTCGATCCTGCTGTCGGCGCTGACGCTGGTGTTCCTGATCGCCACCGTGACGCTGTATCCGTTCTCGGCCTACGCGGTCGCGGCCAACCAGGCCGGGACGGTGGTCAGCATCGCCGTGCTGGTGGCGCTGCTGGTGTGCCTGATCCCGACCACCATCGGCGGCCTGCTGTCGGCCATCGGCATCGCCGGCGTGGACCGGATGATCCAGGCCAACGTGGTGGCCACCTCGGGCCGCGCGATCGAGGCCGCCGGCGACGTCGACGTGCTGCTGCTCGACAAGACCGGCACGATCACGCTCGGCAACCGGCAGGCGGCGAGGTTCTGGCCGGCGCCGGGCGTGGCCGAGCGCGACCTGGCCGACGCCGCGCAGCTTTCATCGCTGGCCGACGAGACGCCCGAGGGCCGCTCGATCGTCGTGCTGGCCAAGCGCTTCGGCATCCGCGGCCGCGACTTGCATGAGCTGAACGCGACCTTCGTTGCCTTCAGCGCACAGACGCGGATGAGCGGCGTGGACTTCGGCGGGCGCCGGATCCGCAAGGGCGCGCCCGACGCGATCGCGGCCTGGCTCGAGCGGCACGGCCAGGGCATCGAGCGCCAGGTGCGCGAGGTGGTCGAGCAGATCTCCAAGCAGGGCGCGACCCCGCTGCTGGTCGCCGAGGGCCGCCGCACGCTCGGCGTGGTCGAGCTGCGCGACATCGTCAAGGGCGGCATCAAGGAGCGCTTCGCCGAGCTGCGCCGGATGGGCATCAAGACGGTGATGATCACCGGCGACAACCGGCTGACCGCGGCCGCAATTGCCGCCGAGGCCGGCGTCGACGACTACCTGGCCGAGGCCACACCCGAAGCCAAGCTGCGGCTGATTCGCGACTACCAGGCCCAGGGCCGGATGGTGGCGATGTGCGGCGACGGCACCAACGACGCGCCGGCGCTGGCCCAGGCCGACGTCGCGGTCGCGATGAACACCGGCACGCAGGCGGCGAAGGAGGCCGGCAACATGGTCGACCTCGACTCCAACCCGACCAAGCTGATCGAGGTGGTCGAGATCGGCAAGCAGATGCTGGTCACGCGCGGCGCGCTGACCACGTTCTCGATCGCCAACGACGTCGCCAAGTATTTCGCGATCATTTCGGCCGCACTCGCCGCGACCTACCCGCAGCTCGGCGCCCTGAACGTGATGGGCCTGGCCACGCCGCAGTCGGCGATCCTGTCGGCGGTGATCTTCAACGCCCTGGTGATCGTGGCGCTGATCCCGGTCGCGCTCCAAGGCGTCGCCAGCCGCGCCGAGAGTGCGGTCCGTCTGTTGCAGCGCAACCTGCTCGTCTACGGGCTCGGCGGCCTGCTCGTGCCCTTCGTCGGCATCAAGGCGATCGACCTCGTCCTGGCCGGGCTCGGCCTCGCCTAGGACGCGACGAGGAGCCCCGACATGCTGAAGGAACTGCGTCCCGCGCTGGTCGTCTACGCGCTGCTCACGCTGATCACCGGGCTGGCGTATCCGCTGCTCGTCACCGGCATCGCGCAGGTGGCGATGCCGCAGGCGGCCAATGGCGGCCTGATCGTGAAGGACGGCCGACCGATCGGCTCGACCCTGATCGGCCAGCCGTTCTCGGATCCGCGCTACTTCTGGGGCCGGCCGTCGGCCACCTTGCCGCAGCCGTACAACGGGCTGGCTTCGAGCGGCTCGAACCTCGGGCCGACCAACCCGGCGCTGCTGCAGGCGGTCGAGCAGCGCCTCGCTGCCCTGCGCGCAACCGGTCCGCACCACGGCGCGTCGGTGCCGGTCGATCTGGTGACGGCTTCCGGCAGTGGACTCGACCCGCACATTTCGCCGGCCGCCGCGGCCTGGCAGGTCGAGCGGGTGGCGCGCGAACGGCGCCTGGACGCCGACCGGGTGCACGCGCTGGTCGCCGCGCATATGGCGCCACGGACGTTCGCGATCCTGGGCGAGCCGCGCGTGAACGTGCTGACGCTGAACCTCGCGCTCGATGCGCTGCAGCCGTGAGTCGATGCAGTGGCGGCGAGCATGCCCCGAGGGACGCTAGGCTAGCGCCGTGAACGAGCGCCGCGCCGACCCGGACGCCCTGCTGCGCGAGGTGCAGGCGGAGGAGGCCCGCGCCCGGCGCGGCAAGCTCAAGATCTTCTTCGGCGCCGCCGCCGGCGTCGGCAAGACCTACGCGATGCTCGAGGCGGCGCAGCGCAAGCGCGCCGAGGGTCTGGACGTGGTCGTCGGTTACGTCGAGCCGCACGGACGTGTCGAGACCGAGAGGCTGCTCGAAGGCATCGAGCGCGTCGCGCACCGTGTCTCGGCGGCGGCCACGAACGAGCACGAGTTCGACCTCGACGCGGCGCTCGCCCGGCGACCGGCGCTGCTGCTCGTCGACGAGTTGGCCCACAGCAACGCGCCCGGTTCGCGCCACGAAAAGCGCTGGCAGGACGTCGAGGAACTGCGCGACGCCGGCATCGACGTCTGGTCGACGCTGAACGTCCAGCATCTGGAGAGCCTGAACGACATCGTGGCCGGGCTCACCGGCACGCGCCAGCAGGAAGCGGTGCCCGACACCGTGTTCGAGTCGGCCGACGAGGTCGAACTGGTCGATCTGCCGCCCGACGACCTGCTACAGCGGCTGCGCGAGGGCAAGGTCTACGTGCCGCAGCAGGCGCGACTCGCGATCGAGAACTTCTTTCGCAAGGGCAACCTGATCGCACTGCGCGAGCTGGCGCTGCGCAAGACCGCCGAGCGCGTCGACGCGGCGATGGAACTCTGGCAGCGCGCCGACGAAGTGCGCCAGCCGTGGCTCGCCAGCGAGCGCATCCTGGTCGGGCTGGGACCGACCAGCGACGGCGAGTCGCTGGTCCGCGCGGCCAAGCGGATGGCGAGCGCGCTGCGCGCGCCGTGGATCGCCGTGTACGTCGAGACGCCGGAGTTGATCCGCCTGCCGGAGGCCGAGCGCAACCGGCGCATCGCCTGGCTGCAGCTGACCGAGACGCTGGGGGGGGAGGCGATCACGCTCGGTGGCGCGAGCGCCGGCGACGAACTGGTCGAGTACGCGCGCACGCGCAACGTCTCGCGCATCGTGCTCGGCGAGCCCACGCGGCGCGGCTGGCGGCGATGGCTGCGGCCATCGGCGGTCGACCGCGTGCTGGCGCGCGCACGCGGCATCGACGTGACGGTGGTCAAGACCACCGAGGCGCAGCGGCTCGCGCGCAGCCCGCTGCTGGCGCGCAGCCGCGCGTTCCTGATGCCGGCGCCGGCGGCGAGGCGCCGCTGGCCGCGCTACGCCGCGACGGTGGGCGCGGTGGTCGCAACGACCGGCGTCGGCGTCCTCGCCGATCCACTGCTCAACGAGACCAACACGGTGCTGATCTACCTCGTCGGCATCGTGCTGGTCGCGTGGCGCTTCGGGCGCGGGCCGTCGGTCGTTGCCTCGTTGCTGTCGGTGCTGGCGTTCAACTTCCTCTTCGTCGAGCCGCGCTACACCTTCGACGTCGCCGACGGGCAAAACCTGGTCACCTTCGCCGTGCTGATGGCGGTCGGACTGCTGATCGGCCAGCTCATGACCAGCGTGCGGCTGCAGGCGCGCGTGGCCGGGCACCGCCAGCGCCGCACCGCGCTGCTGTATGCGATGAGCCGCCAGCTCGCGTCGACCCGCGGCAGCACCGATATCGCGCGCGCGGCGGTGCGCCACGTCGGCGAGGTGTTCGAGGCGCAGGCCGTCGTTCTGCTGCCCGACCCGCAGGGCCGCGTGCGGATGCCCGGCGGGACGCCCGAGCCGGCCTCGCTGCGGGATGCCGATCTGTCGGTGGCGCAGTGGGTGCAGGAGCACGGCAAGGCCGCGGGACTGGGCACCGACACCCTGCCGGGCGCCGCTGCCCGCTACCTGCCGTTGAATGCCGCCCGCGACCAAGGCCGGCACGCGCTCGGTGTGCTGGCGGTGCTGCCGGCCAACCCTCGACGGCTGCTGCTGCCCGAGCAGGCGCACCTGCTGGAGACCTTTGCGGCCCAGGTGGCGCTGGCGCTGGAGCGCGCCGAGCTGGCCGAGCGTGCGCAGACGGCGCTGGTGCAGGCCGAGACCGAGTCGGTGCGCAACAGCCTGCTGGCGGCGATCTCGCACGACATGCGCACGCCGCTGGCGGTGATCGGGGGCGGGGCGAGCAGCCTCGCCGATCCTCGGTCGCGGCTGGACGAGACGACGCGCCGCGAGCTGGCCGCGGCGATCGCCGAGGAGGCCAGCCGGATGACGCAGCTGATCGGCAACGTGCTGGACATGACGCGACTGGAATCCGGGCGTGCGCAGGCGAGGCTCGAATGGATCTCGGTCGAGGAGGTGGTGGGCTCGGCGCTGCATCGACTGCGCGGCCCGCTCGCGCAGTACGCGGTCGCCACGGACCTGACGGCGGCGCCGCCGTTGATTTACGCCGATCCGGTGATGCTCGAGCAGTTGCTTTTCAACCTGCTCGACAACGTCGTCAAGCATGCGCCGGCCGGCACGCGCATCTTCATCGGCGCGCAACGCGACGCCGAGGAGTTGACGCTGCGCGTCGCCGACGACGGACCGGGCTTTCCGCCCGACCTCGAACCGGAGGCGCTGTTCGACAAGTTCCGCCGCGGGCGCGCCAAGGGCGTGACCGGTGGCTTCGGCCTCGGGCTGGCGATCTGTCGCGCGATCGCGCGGGTGCACGGTGGCGAGATTCGCGCCACGCGCATACCCGCCGGCGGCGCCCTGTTCACCGTGACGCTGCCCCTGGTCGGCGAGCCGCCCGAGCTGCCGCGGGAGGGGGCCAGCGCATGACCGCCTGCGCGCATGCCGTGCTGGTGGTCGACGACGAGCCGCAGTTGCGTCGCCTGCTGCGCTCGGCGCTCGCGGCCGAGGGCTTTCGCGTGATCGAGGCCGCGACCGCGCAGCGCGCGCTGATCGAGGCCGCGAACCACAAGCCCGACCTGGTGATCCTCGACCTCGGACTGCCCGATTCCGACGGCGGCACCGTTGTCAAGGCCATACGCGCCTGGTCGGCATTGCCGATCGTGATCCTCTCTGCGCGCACGGACGAGCAGCAGAAGATCGACGCGCTCGAGGCCGGCGCCGACGATTACGTGACCAAGCCGTTTGCCACAGGCGAACTGCTGGCGCGCGTGCGCGCCGCGCTCCGCCGTGCAGCTTCGAGCGCCGAGCATGGCCACGTGCTGCAGCTCGGCGCACTGACCATCGACCTCGGCGCACGCACCGCACGCGGGCCGGCCGCGGCGGTGCACTTCACACCTGTGGAGTACCGCCTGCTCGCGGCGCTGGCGCGCCAGCGCGGTGCGGTGGCGACGCAGCGCCGGCTGCTCGCCGAGGTGTGGGGACCCGAGCATGTCAATGACGCGCACTACCTGCGCATCTACATGAAGCAACTGCGCGAGAAAATCGAGGCGGACCCGGCGCGGCCGCGCTTCCTGCTGACGGAAATCGGCATCGGCTACCGCCTGCTGAGCGGCGGCGAGGAAAGTTGAGGCGACAGGCCGGACTTCATGCAGCGGGGGCGGACCGGCGTCGGCTTCCAATCGGGGGCCGTCCGTCTGCCTGCCATCGACCGGTCAGACGCGGATCACCTCGCCCTTAAGCGACCACAGTATGGCCAGCACGTCGTTGCGCGTGTCGGCGTCGATGCCGTGGCTCGCCAGCGCGGCCAGCGCGTCGTCGACGACGGCGACGAACTCCTGCTCGCTGATGTTCATGCCCTTGTGCGTGGCCAGCATGTCCTGGCCGGTGTAGGTCTCGGGGCCGCCGGCACCGGCGCAGAAGAACTCGATCACGCGCTGCTCGATCTTCTTCATGTCGCGGCCGGCGTAGCGGATGCTCACCTGCGGGTTGGCCATGTGGTTGTCGATCAGCGTGCGGGTGATGCCGGCGATGCCTTCGTGCCTGCCGAGCCGGTCGTACAGCGACTTCGTCGCCGGGGTAGTGGTCGTCATGATCGTGCTCTCCTTGCTGCAGTGAGGTCGGACGACCGCACTGGCCGCACGATGCCGCCGCGCCGTTCCTCGAACGTTCCTGGGCCCGGACGGCGTTGCGGCCGGCCCGGCCGCGCTGCACACTCGGCGGCGTGGATGCCTTCGAGCCCGATGCGCGCGACCTGGCGCTGCCGACCCTGCGGCTGCGGTTGCTCGGCGGCTTCGCCGCAGGCATCGACGGCGCCGCGCTGGCGCCCGAGCGCTGGCCCAGTCTGCGAGCCGCGCAACTGGTGCAGTTGCTGAGCTTGCAGCCACGGCGGCGGCTCACCCGCGAGCAGGTCATCGACGCGCTGTGGCCGCAGCTCGAGCCCGACGCCGGCGGCGCCAACCTGCGCAAGGCCGTGCACCACGCGCGCCACGCGCTGGGTCGGCACGACGCGGTGGTGGTGCACGGCGGCGAGGTGCTGCTGTGGCCCGAGCGGCCGGTGCAGGTCGACGCCGAGGACTTCGAGCGCAATGCCGATGCCGCCTTGGCGCAGCGCGATGCCGCCGCCTGCGCCGAAGCCGCCGGCGCCTACGGCGGCGCGCTGCTGCCCGGCTCGCTGTACGAAGCCTGGACCGTGGCCGCGCGCGAGCGGCTGCACGCCCGCCATCTCGAGCTGCTGCGCGTGGCCGGCCGGTGGGACGAGCTGGCCCGGCTGGAGCCGACCGACGAGCCCGCGCACCGCGCGCTGATGCAGCGCGAGCTGCAGGCCGGCAACCGCGCCGCGGCGCTGCGCTGGTACGCCCGGCTGCGCGAGGCCCTGCAGGAGTCCCTGGGGGTCGCGCCCGACCGCCAGACCGATGCGTTGTACGAACGCTGCGTCGCCGGCCTGCGCGCCGGCGGTCCAGCCTTCGTCGGTCGCGCGCCGGCGATCGCGCAGGCGATGGCCTGGCTCGGCATGCCAGCGGCCGAGCGGGCCGGCGGCATCGTGCTGCGCGGCCCCGGCGGCATCGGCAAGACCGCGCTCGGCGGCGAGATTGCCGCCCGGGCCCGGGCCCGCGGCTGGCGCGTGCTGCGGGTGCAGGCCATGGGCTCGGGCCGCGCCTATGCGGTGGTCGCGGCCATCGCCGAGCGGCTGCTGCTCGAGGACCGTGCCGCGCTGGACCGCATCGGCGAGGCCGCGCGCGATGTGCTGGGCCTGCTCACGCCGCTGGCGGCGCCGTCGCGGCCGCTGCCCGGCCCGCTGGGTCGCCACC
>Ga0208609_100175_pt1 | contig 27981 bp, 24 predicted proteins | sample SubbioR11_8A_Apr_FD_184813 | JGI IMG/M metagenome (GOLD analysis project Ga0208609, IMG submission 184813) | Serpentinite rock and fluid subsurface biosphere microbial communities from McLaughlin Reserve, California, USA - CR11_8A_Apr (SPAdes) | ecosystem: Environmental > Terrestrial > Deep...
TTTTAGTAAAATAATGACCATGTATTTGCATATTCCTATCTTAACATTGCCTGACCCCCGGTGTCAAGTGTGGGTAAGGGTTAGCCCAGAGGGAGAGGGGAGTCGTTTTTTGTCTTGGCCTTGCCCTCACCCTAGCCCTCTCCCAGAGGGAGAGGGGAGTCGTTTTTTGTCTTGGCCTTGCCCTCACCCTAGCCCTCTCCCAGAGGGAGAGGGGAGTTGTCTTTCGGTCCTGGCCTTACCCTCACCCTTGACCTCTCCCAGAGGGAGAGGGGAATCGTGTTTTGTCTTGGCCTTGCGCTCACCATAGCCTTCTCCCAGGGGGAGAGGGGAGTTGTTGAACAAACAAAAAAACTCCCAATCCCCAAAGGACGAGAGGCATCTCGCGGTACCACCTTTATTGGCCAGCAGGCCCACTTACCCCGTGTTTAACACGGCATGCGCTAACGGGCTAACCCGGCGTGTCCTACTTGGTTTTCACCGTTTGGCACGCAGTTCAGAGGTGCGCTTCAGAAATACCTTCCGTGCCGGGCTTTCACCTCCCCCGGTTCGCTAACCTTCCGGTATTCTTACTCTCCCCATCATCACCTTGGAGTATTTTCCAAATTACTTTGAGTTAAACATTAACATTCACATCTCCAAATGTCAAGTACAACTGCTAAAAAACACGAAAAATAAGCATACCAATCCCCTCTCCCTCTGGGAGAGGGTTAGGGTGAGGGCATGCTTTTATCCCTCTGATGGTGCCCCCATTTTATGTGAGCATACCAATCCCCTCTCCCTCTGGGAGAGTGCTAGGGTGAGGGTGTCTCCCTAAAGAGGAATATTACCATGCTTTTTACGAGGACGATCTTCCTGTTTAGTAGCCAACATTTCCAAGCCTTTAAGCAAGCGGATTCTAGTCTCGCGCGGGTCGATTATATCATCTACCCAACCGCGGGCGGCTGCGATATAAGGATTGGAATATAGGTCGCGGTATTCCTGAACACGCTCTAAGCGCTCAGTCTTAGGGTTTTCTGCAGCTTCTATTTCCCTGCGATAAACAATATTGGCCGCCCCCTCAGGTCCCATTACAGCAATTTCCGCAGAAGGCCAGGCGATGACCCAGTCGGCACGAAGGCAATGGGCACTCATAGCGATATAGGAACCGCCGTATGCCTTGCGCAGAATCACTGAAATCTTGGGCACCGTTGCTTCCGAGTAAGCATACAGCACTTTGGCACCATGCCGAATAATTCCGCCATATTCCTGGTTGACGCCGGGAAGATATCCCGGAACATCCACAAAAGTGAGCAAAGGAATGTTAAAACAGTCGCAGAAGCGGACGAAACGGGCTATTTTGTCGGAGGCGTTGATGTCTAGCACACCTGCCATTACGGCAGCCTGGTTAGCAACAATTCCCACCGCCCTGCCGCCCAGACGGCCAAAACCAACGACCGCATTCTTGGCAAATAACTGGTGAACCTCAAAAAATCTGCTTCCGTCGACAACACGTGTGATAATTTCCCGTACATCGTAAGGTTTATTAGGGTTATCAGGGATTATCATCCCCAACCCCAAGACATCGGCAAGAGGTTCTTCGGCCGCAAACACAGGCGCATCTTCCAGATTGTTAGAGGGCAAGTAAGAAAGCAGCTCACGTATTTTAGCAAAACATTCCGACTCATCAACAGCCATAAAATGAGCTACTCCGCTGATTTCGTTATGTGTTTGCGCACCGCCCAGCGCCTCAGAACTTACTTCTTCGCCTGTGACAGCTTTAATAACCTGAGGTCCGGTGATGAACATCTGGCTGGTGTTTTCCACCATAAAGATAAAATCGGTAATAGCGGGAGAATAAACAGCACCGCCTGCGCAAGGCCCCATAATCACGGAAATCTGAGGGATAACACCACTTGCCAGCGTGTTACGATAAAAGATTTCGCCAAATCCGTTCAAAGCTTTGACGCCTTCCTGGATACGCGCTCCGCCTGAATCGTTTAAACCGATACAGGGGGCACCTGTTTTCATGGCCAAGTCCATCACCTTACAGATTTTTGCCGCGTGCATTTCGCCAAGCGATCCGCCCGCCACTGTAAAATCCTGTGCATAAATATAAACAGGCCGCCCGTCTACAGTGCCATAACCTGTCACGACACCTTCGCCGGGGTTATTTCTGCCTACATCTTCGGCGTTATCCAAACCTGACTGCACGAACACATCAAGCTCTATAAAGCTGCCGGCATCAATAAATTCCCGCAGCCGCTCTCTTGCCGTCTGCTTTCCTTTGCTATGTTGCTCGGCAATTCTTTTTGCCCCGCCACCTGCTTCAACAAGTCTTCTGCGTTCATGGAGAAGATTTATTTTTTCTTCCATAAGCACACCTCCTATTCTTCACGTTCGCACAATTCAAGCAGAGTACCAAATGTCTCTTTGGGATGGAGAAAGGCAATTTTGGCGCCGCCGGCCCCGCGGCGAGGCAGCTCATCAATGAGGCGTACTCCTGCCTCTTTTAAAGCAGCCAAAGCTGCCTCGATATTTTCCACACGGAAAGCAATGTGCTGGACGCCCTCGCCTTTGTTGGCAATATACTTGGCTACCGGGCCATCTGGCTCTGTCGATTCTAACAACTCCACTTTACAGTCTCCTACAGGCAAAAAAGCAACCTTTACTTTTTGTTCTGCCACTACTTCCGTTTTTTCGATTTTAAGGCCAAGCAGAGCTTCGTAAAACTTGCCTGCTTCCTCAATACTTCTGACTGCAATGCCAATATGATCAATTTTCGTGATCATCTGCTCCCTTCCTCCTTCCGAAATTATACTCTGTCCTTAATATACTTAGCAATATCTTCTGTGGATGTGCCAGGGGTAAAAATTTCGGACAGCCCCGCCTCTTTCAAATAGGGAATGTCTTCCATGGGAATTACCCCGCCGCCAATAACCAATACATCGACGGCGCCTTGTTCCCGCAGAAGCTGCACAACAGGTGGAAAAAGCTGCATATGAGCGCCGCTTAAACTACTAAGGCCCACTACCTGCACGTCTTCCTGAATCGCCGCTTCCACAATCTGTTCCGGTGTTTGACGCAAGCCGGTATAAATTACTTCCATGCCGGCATCACGCAGAGCTTGGGCTATTACTTTAGCACCCCGGTCGTGGCCGTCTAAGCCAGCTTTTGCGACCAAAACCCTGATTCTTTTTTCGCTCACTTGTTTTCGCCTCCTTGAAGTGCTTAAAGCAAAACCTGTTGCCGATATTCGCCGAAAACTTCGCGAAGAATATCGCAAATTTCTCCGAGAGTAGCATATGCTTTCACCGCACCAATCAAAGCGGGCATGATATTCTGGCTGGTTTGCGCCACTGTGCGCAGGCTCCGCAAAGCATCAGCCACCTGGCGCTGGTCACGGGAATTTTGTAAGATTTTCAGTTTTTCCACCTGACTATCGGCCACGGCAGGATTAACTTTCAAAAGATCTCTAGGCATTTCCGCATCTAGCAAGAACTTGTTTACGCCGATCACTATTCTTTCGGCAGACTCGATCTGACGCTGGTAAGTATAAGCGCTCTGCTGAATTTCCCGCTGCATAAAGCCGTTCTCAATAGCCGCCACGGCACCGCCCAGCTCGTCAATTTTTGCAATATAGTCGGCGGCACCCATCTCAATACTGTCGGTGAGTGCTTCCAGATAGTAAGAGCCACCCAGAGGGTCTACCGTATCCGTAACGCCGATCTCATAGCCGATCACCTGCTGGGTACGCAAGGCAAGCAGCACCGAGGACTGGCTAGGCAAGGCCAGCGCTTCATCCCTGGAATTTGTGTGCAGTGATTGAGTGCCGCCAAGCACGGCGGAGAGAGCCTGAAAAGCTACGCGCATAATATTCACATCAGGCTGCTGCGCCGTCAGTGAAGATCCAGCCGTCTGCGTATGAAAACGGAGCATCCAGGATTTGGGGTCTTTAGCCCCGAAGCGCTCCTTCATAATTTTGGCCCAGAGACGGCGCGCCGCCCGAAATTTGGCGACTTCCTCAAAAAAATTGAGATGAGCATTGAAGAAAAAGGAAAGGCGAGGAGCAAATTCATCCACATCTAAACCTACTTTAACGGCAGCATCCACATAGGCAATACCATCTGCTAATGTAAAGGCAATTTCCTGTACCGCAGTTGAACCTGCCTCACGGATGTGATACCCGGAAATTGATATTGTATTCCAATTTGGCATCTTTTCCGCGCAATAAGCGAAAATGTCGGTAATCAAGCGCATAGAAGGCTGCGGCGGGAAAATGTATGTGCCGCGGGCCACATACTCCTTTAAAATATCATTCTGAATAGTACCATTCAACTTTTCCGGCGCCACACCCTGTTTTTCTGCCAAGGCAATATACATGGCCAGAATGACTGCAGCAGGTGAGTTAATAGTCATGGATGTACTAACTTTATCCAGCGGTATCCCTGCAAAAAGAAGTTCCATATCCATTAAAGAGTCAATTACCACTCCCACTTTACCCACTTCACCCCTGGCTAAAGGATGGTCGGAATCGTAACCAATCTGTGTCGGCAGGTCAAACGCCACAGAAAGACCTGTCTGTCCCTGCTCAAGCAAATACTTAAATCGCTCATTTGTTTCTTCGGCCGTGCCAAAACCGGCATACTGGCGCATGGTCCAAAGCCGGCCACGGTACATAGTCGGCTGCACGCCGCGGGTAAATGGATATTCCCCGGGAAAACCCAGCTCATCAAAGGATAGGCCGCTGATTTCCGCTGGCGTATAAAGAGCTTCCACAGGCAAGTTTGAGTCAGTCTTGAACTCTGTTTTCCGCTGGGGGAAACGGTCCGACCTGCTTCTCACCATTTTATCCCACTCTGTCTTTTGTATTTTTAATGTTTTCACAACATTATAGTCAAACAAGCGCCAATCCTCCTCGCACTATTTCTTGAGAGCTTTATCTAAAAAAGCTGGAACCTGAAACGGCAGTTGGGCCACGGACACGCCCGCAGCTTCGAACGCTTTAACTTTTCCCTCAAAAGTCCCTTTACCCCGTTCAATAATGGCGCCGGCATGGCCCATCCTTTTGCCGGGCGGAGCGCTCTTCCCTGCCAGGTAAGCAATTACCGGCTTTGTTACATTGGCTTTAATAAATTCGGCCGCCTCTTCCTCGGCGCTGCCACCGATTTCACCCACCAAAACAACAGCTTCTGTCTGCCGGTCTTTCTCCAGCTCTTTCAATACATCAGTAAAATTCAAACCGACGACCCGGTCGCCTCCTAAACCTACAACGGTAGATGTCCCGTAACCGCTGGCGGTCAGATTGCCGACAATTTCATAGCACAGAGTCCCACTGCGGGAAACAACACCAATGTTGCCGGGGAGAAAGAAACGGTTCGGCATAATTCCTATTTTACATTTTCCTGAGGAAACTATTCCGAAAGTGTTTGGACCTACCACCGTAGTACCACGGCTTTTCGCGAAAGCCATAATTGCCATAGCATCATGGATGGGAATATGCTCGGGGAGCAGCACCAGAATTTTTATGCCGGCATCAATAGCCTCAAAGGCAGCATCTTTGGCAAAAGGTGCCGGAATAAATAAAATAGAAGCGTCAATGCGTTGCTCGGTGACTGCGGCGGCCACAGTATGATAAACCGGGATACCCTCAAAATTCTGACCGCCTTTACCGGGAGAGACGCCTGCCACAATTTTTGTCCCGTAGCTCACCATCTGCCTGGTATGAAAAGAACCCTGCTTGCCGGTTATCCCCTGCACCAAAACTTGTGTATCTGCAAATAAATATACAGCCAATGCCAGCCCTCCTTAGTTTCCTTTAACAATTTCCACTGCCCTTTGTGCCGCTTCATGCATTAATTTATAGGCGTTAATCCCCTCAGCCAATAAAATTTCTCGTCCCTTTTCCTCGTTTGTGCCCACCAAACGTATTACCACAGGGACAGGAATGCCGCTGTTCTTCTTGACATCGACAAAAGCCTGAGCCACATCATCACAACGGGTGATTCCACCGAAAATATTTATTAAGATTGCTCTTGGGTTTTTTGAGAGCAGCAGTTCAAGCGCTCTAGCAGTCTGTTCCACACCGGCGCCGCCGCCCGCGTCAAGAAAATTAGCGGCTGCTCCGCCGTAGTATTGGATTAAATCCAATGTTGCCATAGTGATCCCGGCGCCGTTAGCCATTACGGCAATATCCCCGTCCAACTCTACATAAGAAAGGCCCAATTCATGCGCTTTTTTCTCGGCAGCCGTTCGTTCTTCCACAAGCGGCAGTGCCGACTGACGAAAGAGCGCATCATCATCAATTGTTATTTTCGCATCGGCAGCAATCACCGTTTCTCCGCTAATGACAAGCGGATTAATTTCCGCCAACTCAGCATCCATTTCCACAAACAGCCGATATAATTTAGAGAGAATATCTGCAATCTGTGCAGCTACAACATCAGACACCGCCAGTCGTCGCGTAACTTCCCGCGTGACGAATGGCTGCATGCCTACTGTCACATCCAGCGCCATTTTCACCAGCTCTTCTTCTGGCACATCTTCAATGTCGATTCCACCTTTGGCAGAAGCTAAGATAAGCGGGTTTCTGGCAGCGCTATCAACAGTAATCGCCAAATAAAGTTCCCGCTCAATCTGAAGTTTTTTCTCTACTAAGACTGCTTCCACTTTATAGCCATTCAGTTCACTGCCTAGCAAATCGGCAGAAAATCGACCGGCTTCGGCATGGTTATCGGTAAAGATAATCCCCCCTGCTTTACCTCTTTTCCCACTGAGAATCTGGGCCTTAATGACTACGGAACCGATTTTCCCCGTCAATTCCGCTGCTTCCTCTGGGGTAGCAGCCACACCGCCTTCCGGCACAGGAATGCCATACCTGGCCAATAACTCTTTTCCCATATACTCATACAACTTCACGGTTACTCCTCCTTAATCTCTGCACTATAAGACCCTCTGTCCCCCCTCTCCCTCTACCCTACAAATCCCCTCTCCCTCTGGGAGAGGGCTAGGGTGAGGGCGAAGGTGAGTTTAGCGGCCAGAGCCAGAAGCCGCTCCCAGTCTTCCCTCCACCCCACAAATCCCCTCTCCCTCTGGGAGAGGGTAGGGTGAGGGCGATTTTCACCCATCTGATGGTGCCGCAGACGACATCAGGCTCTAAATTTTTTAAGCTTGTTATATAGGGTAGCCAAGGAAATATTTAAAGCATCGGCGGCCTTCTTCTTCCCTTCCAATGTTTCGCCATAGCGGGCAAGAGCAGCTTTAAGCATCATTTGCTCCATTTTATCCAGCGGCATAATTTCAGTGTTTTGGGTAGCGGCAATACTATTAAACTGACCAATGTAGGGCGCTAATTGCTGCTGGATAATTACATCGCCGCCAACCGTAACCATGGCCCGCTCGATCACATTTTCCAACTCCCGAATGTTTCCGGGCCAATCATAGCCGGATAATAACTGCAATGCATCGGGAGCTACACATCTCACTTTTTTCCCTAGCTTGCGATTTAGTTTGCCGATAAAATGATCTACAAGCACTGGGATATCTTCGCGCCGCTGGCGCAAGGGAGGCAAGTTCACTTCAATCATATTAAGCAGAAAATATAACTCCTCAAGGAAGCGGCCTTTGCGAACAAGTGACTTCAAATCCATGCTGGTGGCAGTAATCAGACGCACGTCTGCAAGCAGCGTCTCTGTGCCGCCTACCCGCTCAAACTCCCGCTCCCGCAGGAGCCTCACCAGTTTTCCCTGCAGATAAGGATTCATTTCCCCAATTTCATCCAAGAAAAGAGTTCCGCCGTTTGACAGTTCAACTTTACCTAGTTTCGTTTTTACGGCGCCGGTGAAAGAGCCTTTCTCATGGCCGAATAATTCCGACTCCAACAATTCTTCAGGCACAGACGCGCAACCGATTTTGATAAATGCTTTGCCACGGCGCTGACTGGCCTGATGAATAGCGTGGGCGTAGAGCTCCTTCCCTGTCCCGCTCTCGCCGACTAAAAGAACCGGAAAATCGCTCTTGGCCGCCCTTTTGGCCATTTCGACTGTGTAGACAAATACTTTGCTTGTGCCTGTCAAATCATCAAATGTATACTTGCTGCCGGTGATTTGGTCGATTTTGGCGTAGAGATTCTCAATAATTGTTGTGCTTTTTTGCAATTCGTCCATTAGTTTTAAAATATCTGTGATAGGTTGGAAAACTACCACCGCTCCTTCCATTTCCCCATCCACCAAAATGGGAGCAGCATTAGCAATAACTTCCGCGCCTGAACCTCCTACTTTCGAGCGATAGCCCACCACCGCTTTTTGTTTGACTAGCGACTGGGCTAAAGCGCCATGAGGCGACACCTCAAAAATGTTTTTACCCACGCGTTGCGCTTCCGGGATACCGGTAACTCGCGTAAAAGAAGGATTAACATATTTGATAAGCCCGGTATTATTAGCAACTTCAATAGCTTCCTGCATTGAATTTAAAATTGCCCAAAGTTCACTTTTAAGTTTTTTTACTTCCAATAATTCTTCCTTTGCCTGCAGGATAACCATCAACAAGTTGCCGGCAAGCGCTTCCATCACTGCCGCCCCGAGGTGTTTAAGTCGATGAATATTTCTCTGCACTTCAACGTCAGCCGTTGCTTCGATAATAACATCAATTTCAGGCCTGGCAACCAGTTCTTGATAATTTTCGGTTACATAAATCTTGTCTTTGCGGGCAAGTGTTATTCCGGGTGCAGCCAGATTTCTATCAGCCACACCAATTATTTGCACATTATCGATTTCCCGCAGAACACGATAAACAGAACTGCCTCCAACACCGGCTCCTACTATTACAACTTTAATTTTTGACAAGCAATTCATCTCCTCGGGAATCAGCTTTCACAAATTTTCTTAAATTATCACCTTTTAGAATGTTCGTAAATTTTAGAAGAATACCTGCAAACTGGGAATTATTTTCTATTTTTCTAATCAAAAAATTAGAATTTTCGCAATCTTAGAATAATTGCATGATTATGTTATTATTTTTCTTATTATTTTTCTATGTTTGTCAACGACTACCGTTGTGTTATAATATTTTCATCACTCTTGCCTACATTAAGGGAGGTCACAATGCAGGTTTTTGCACTTGTAGGGTCCAGCGGAACGGGTAAATCCCACCGAGCTTCTTATCTGGCCATTAAGCACCATATCCCCCTGATTGTGGACGATGGCCTGCTAATCCAAGGCAGCATTATCTTAGCCGGCAAGTCGGCCAAAAGAGAGACTACCAAAATCGGTGCCGTAAAATGTGCAATTTTTACAGACGATACCCATGCCGCTGAAGTCAGAGAAAAAATCATCTCAGCCCGCGCTGATAAAATTCTGCTGATGGGCACATCAGTAAAAATGGTATGCACTATTGCCGAACGGCTTCAGCTTCCTGCGCCGGAAAAATTTATCAGGATTGAGGAAATTGCCTCTCCAAGAGCTATTTCCAGAGCGCTGGAATTGCGCAACAGAGAAAACAGGCATGTCATCCCGCTCCCCACCTTTGCCATCAAAAAAGATTTCCCGGGCTATCTTCTTGATCCATTGCGTTCTTTTTGGGGGAAAAGCCACAGGGAAGATCCCAAAAAGGTGGTTATTGATCGCTCCATAGTCAGACCCATCTATAGCTCTCTAGGAAATTTCTATATCTCTGAGCACGTAATTTCACAGATGGTTGCTCACGTAGCCGCAAAAATTCCCGGCATTGCCCGGGTAAGCAAAACTGAAGTCAACTCTAAACCTGAAGGCGCATGGCTGCAAATTGACGTAAACGTCTATTATGGCCAAAATATTCCTGAAGTCTTGCAGGAGGTTCAACTAACGGTGAAAGAAGTCATTGAACATCTGACCGGCTTTAACCTGCCCAGACTACAGGTGACCGCACGGCGTATTGAACTTCCTGGAAGTCAACAACCTGAAACTGACCACCATAGCTAAAAAAGTTATAAGGGCTGCCCCCGGCAGCCCTTATAACTTTTTATTAAGCTTCCCTCTCCCTTCCCGACAGCTTCCCTCTCCCTCTGGGAGAGGGTTAGGGTGAGGGCAAAAAGCCAAGTCCAAAGCTTAAGTGAAGACAAAAGTTAACCACCCCCTCACCCTAGCCCTCTCCCCCAAAAGGTGGAGAGTGTTCACCTCTTCCTTACCATCAATTCCCCTCTCCCTTCCCGGACAGCTACCCTCTCCCTCTGGGAGAGGGTAGGGTGAGGGCAATGGCTAAGATAAACAATGGTTAGTGCGAGGCAAGCAACTCGCCAATCATTTCTCCCGCTTCTTCCACATCTTCCATGCTTACATCGCCATGAGTAACAAAACGCACCGTCTGAGGACCCATGGGCCCCGCCAAAACACCTTTAAGCTTAAGCTCCGCGAGAAACAGCTCAAGTGGCATTTCTGTCAATTCCATCAATAAAATGTTTGTTTCCACAGCAGCAGGATTTACCTTCACTCCCGGAAGCTGGGCAAGGATTGAAGCCAAACGACGCGCTTTTTCATGGTCAACCAACAGATGGGAAGTATCGGCCAAGGCAACTAATCCTGCTGCCGCCAAAACGCCTGCCTGGCGCATCCCGCCACCTAACAGCTTACGGTAGCGACGCGCCTGAATGATAAATTCCGCCGATCCGGCCAAAACAGAACCTACCGGCGCACCCAGCCCTTTTGAAAGACAAAACATCACCGAATCACAATATTGTGTCAGCTCCCTTACTTCGCATTGCAAAGCATAGGCAGCATTGAAAATCCGCGCGCCATCAAGATGCGCCTTCAGCTCAAATTTTTCGGCGAGGCGGTAAACAGCCGCCATCTGTGCCAAATCGACTACCGTGCCGCCGGCTCGGTTTAAAGTATTTTCCAGGCAAATAAGCCTCGTTTTTGGTAAATAGCTTAGTGGCTCCCGGATATGTTCAGACAAAGTGCTGATGCCTTTATCACTATGAAGATTCGCCAAAGGATATAGCTGGACGCCGGATAGCAACCCGGCCGCAGCCATCTCGTAATGGAAAATATGTGCGTTGGCATCGCAGATTACTTCTTCACCACGGCCACAGTGAGTCATTATCGCCAGCTGATTGCCCATGCTGCCAGTAGGCACAAACAATGCCGCCTCTTTGCCCACAATTTCTGCGGCGACAGCCTCCAGTCGGTTTACTGTGACATCTTCGCCGTAAACGTCATCCCCTACTTCTGCTGTCGCCATAGCCTGCCTCATCGCCGGAGTTGGCCTTGTTACCGTGTCACTGCGCAAATCAATTGTTTTCAACTTACTTCCTCCCGCCGCGCTTCATCGCCTTGTCCCGCTTAATGCTTCCATTTTTGCCGGCTATAACCGGCAATCAATCACCCGTTTTTCTGTAACAATCAGCTCTACCCGGCGATCCCAAGCTGCAACAGGTACCGCAGGCAGAATTTGCACTTCAAAAGTTACTGCCACCAGCGGCACACCTTCACGCAGCTGCGCAAAAAAGCGATCGTAATAACCGCCGCCGTAGCCCAGACGATTGCCTCTCTCATCAAAAGCTACACCCGGCACCACCACAAAATCAACTTCCGACGGTGCCACCGGCCGCATCCTCTCAGGCTTAGGCTCGGGGATATCCCAAAGACCAGGTGCCAGATCATCCGCCACGTCTAAGACTTCAGATAAAACCAGCTTCCGCTCTTTAGGCAATGTTTTTGGTGCCACCACACGTTTGGCATGGGCCAAAGTCTGGGGCACCATTTGCAGCGTCATTACTTCCTTGCCAAAGTTGAGAAAATACATAATCGTGCCGGCAGCAAGATACTCCGGCAGCGCAAACATTTTTTTGGCAATTTCCGTACTATGTGCCTCAACCTCTTGCCAGCTTAAACTGTCCCGTTGTGAGAGCACCTTTTGTCTGAGCGTCTTTTTCTCTTCCATTTTGCCTCCTATAGCCTAATCACTTCATATTGTCGGCTCCCCATGCCCAGTTTCTCCGCATGGCGCAGCTGCGCTTCGTGGTCGGTGTCGGGGTAAACACCTTTAAACTTATCTTCACCCGGCGCAAAGTTGCTCGTCAGCCGGGTATTCTCCAACCCCGTCTGCTTGTTAATCAAATCGATAGCAGCCTGCTCAATTGCCACCGGATCGGTGGAAGCAAGAATCCCTACATCATTGACGATATAAGCATCGCTCCAGCTATTACAATCGCAATCCGGCGTCACATTCAGCACAAAATTGAAGAAACCAACTTTCCCAACTTTATCTTTGATTGCCCCCCAGGCATATTCTGCCATGCGCTCCTGCACATCAACAGTTTCACTCTTCCACTGAATTTTTATCGCCCTGGTGGGGCAAACCACGGTACATTCACCGCAGCCGATACATTTAAGCTGATCAATTTCTGCCGCACTCTCACTGAAAAAAATCGCATCCGCGGGACACCACTTTAGGCAAGTTCTGCAGCAGTTGCAGACAGCCGCGGCTACTTTAGGCTTAATGGCTGAATGCATCATCTGTTTGCCGCCCCGGTTTCCGCAGCCCATGCCAAGATTCTTAATCGTTCCGCCAAAACCGGTGATAACGTGACCTTTAGTATGCGACATGACAATCATGCCTGCGGCGTTAGCAATATCACTGCCAATTTTAACCGTCTGAAAATGGACACCATTTATCGGCACATCAACAAAGTTTTTGCCAAAAAGTCCGTCGGCGATGATTAGCGGAGCATTAACCGTAGCATAGGAAAAACCGTTCTCAATGGCAGTCTGCAGGTGGTCGACGCTATTGGCGCGGGAACCGACGTAGAGCGTGTTGGTATCGGTTAAAAAAGGTTTGCCACCTGCCTCCTTTACTCTATCGACTACCTGACGGACAAAGACGGGATGAATATATGCTGTGCCTCCCTTTTCCCCAAAATGCAGCTTCAGCGCAATCAGTTCATCCTTCGCCACCAGTTGATCAAAACCGGCCGCCTTGAAAAGCTTGCTTACTTTTTGCGGCAAACTTTCATGCCGGGCATTGGCGCGAATATCGGCAAAATAGACTTTGCTTGGCAAATAAGCTCCTCCTTCCACACTTCGGTATAGCTGGACCTGCTAATAGGCGCGAGCGAAATAGACCAACTTAGTCGACTCAGTGCCACAGTGCAAACACTTGCCGGGGGACGTCTCCATGTTAAATGGCATGCAGCGAATAGTGGCTTTAGTCTCTTCTTTAACTGCCAATTCACAGGCGCTGTCACCGCACCAGCGCGAGAGAACAAAGCCGCGCTTCTCTTCGATGATTTGCTTAAACTCGGCGTAATCGTCTGTACGACGCGTGTTATCATCCCGCGATTTTTTGGCTTTATCATACATATTGAGCTGGATTTCTGTCAACAGCGCAGGGATTCTCGTCATTAATTCTCCCAGACTGACAGTTTCTTTTCCTCCTGTGTCACGGCGAGCCAGTAAAGCTTGCCCCGCTTCTAAATCCCTCGGTCCAATTTCAATGCGCAGAGGAACTCCTTTCATTTCCCATTCATTAAACTTCCACCCCGGAGAATATTCCTCCCGGTCATCCATTTCAATGCGAATTCCCGCAGCTCTCAGCTCGTCATAGAGATTTGCTGCCTTAACCAATACTTCCTCGCGGACTTTTTTAGGAGCAATCGGCACCAAAACTACTTGAGTAGGCGCCACTTTTGGCGGCAGCACAAGGCCACGGTCATCACCGTGCACCATAATAATCGCACCAATCAACCGCGTAGAAACGCCCCAGGATGTTTGCCAGACAAATTTTAATTCCCCATCCCGATCAAGATACGTAATCTCGAACACTTTTGCAAAATGAGTCCCCAAGTTATGCGAAGTGCCTGCCTGCAACGCTTTTCCATCGCTCATCAGCGCTTCAATTGAGTAAGTACGCAGCGCTCCAGCAAACTTTTCATTTTCAGTTTTACGACCGACAAACAAAGGGATGGCCAAATCATTTTCCACAAAATCGCGATAAACTTCCAGCATTTTCAGCGTTTCTTCTTCAGCTTCCTCTTCATTGCGATGGGCAGTATGCCCTTCCTGCCAGAGAAATTCCGATGTGCGCAAAAAAGGCCGCGTCACTTTTTCCCAGCGCACCACGTTGCACCACTGGTTAATCAGCACCGGCAAATCGCGGTAAGATTGAATCCATCTGCTGTACATTTCACAAATTATCGTTTCAGATGTGGGACGCACCACTAATCGTTCAGCAAGTTTCTCGTTGCCTCCATGGGTAACCCAAGCCACTTCCGGCGCAAAGCCTTCCACATGTTCTGTTTCTTTTTGCAGCAAACTCTCCGGGATAAATAGGGGGAAATAGGCATTTTTATGGCCTGTCTCCTTAATGCGCCTATCCAATCTTTGCTGCATATTTTCCCAAAGGGTAAACCCGTAAGGGCGAATCACCATACAGCCTTTTACCGGAGAATAATCCATCATCTGGGCTTTTAAAACCACGTCTAGGTACCACTGTGAATAATCTTCTGACTGAGGTGTAATTTCCTTAACAAACGTTTTATCCTGTTTTGACATCTCTTTCTTCCTCCCTGCGTCGGGAAATATTCCTCCCAAGCCGTTCCATATCTGAAGGGATTATATCATACCTGCGACGGCAGGGTCAATTTGCCCTATCGGCTCATCTCCCCAACTTTTCCACTCTTAAAAGAAAGCAAAAAAGAAGCGACAGAGAACTCCGCTCCTTTTTCTGGGAATACGCCGGCTGATACCGTTTAGTCAGCGCCTCAATCTTTGAATAATTCGGTAGTGAGATAGCGCTCACCGGTGTCTGGAACGACAACAACCACACGTTTACCAGAACCCAGCTTGCGTGCCACCAGCAGAGCGGCGTGTACTGCGGCGCCACTGGAGATGCCGACAAGGAGACCCTCCTCTGCAGCCATGCGGCGCGCCATGGCCATCGCCTCATCATTACTCACGGTGAGCACTTCATCGAAAGCACCTCTGTTAAGAACACTAGGCACAAAACCGGCACCGATTCCCTGAATTTTATGGGGGCCAGGCTGTCCGCCGGAAAGCACAGGAGAGGCTGCCGGCTCTACCGCATAAATTTTTACACCCGGTTTTTCTTTCTTCAAAACTTCTCCTACCCCGGTAATCGTACCCCCGGTTCCCACACCAGCTACAAAAGCATCGAGCGCACCGCCGGTCTGTGCCAAAATCTCCCGTGCGGTAGCCAAACGATGGATTTCCGGGTTGGCCAAATTTGCAAACTGCTGCGGGACAAAATACTCCGGATGTTCATGCAAAATTTCTTCCACCTTTTCCAGCGTGCCTTTCATCCCTTTAGCGCCCGGGGTTAAGATATATTCCGCACCGTATGCCCTTAAAATAGCCCGCCGTTCCAGCGACATAGTATCAGGCATCACCAAAATCAGGCGATAGCCTCGCGCTGCTGCCACTATGGCCAAGCCAATGCCCGTATTGCCGCTGGTGGGTTCTAGGATTGTAGCACCGGGCGTCAATTTTCCTTCTTTTTCCGCAGCCATAATCATACTCTTAGCGATACGATCCTTAACGCTGCCGCCGGGGTTAAAAGATTCCAGCTTTGCCACAACCTCAGCCATACGCGCGTCAGTCAGCCTGTTTAGGCGAACCATGGGAGTTTTTCCGATTAATTCGACAACGTCACGGGCAATAGTCATTCCGTTTTCCTCCCGCTGAGCAACTTATTAAATAGTCCGTCACTGCAAACCGAGAATATATCATTAAAACAGTCAAAAGGAAAGTAGGGCGTGCCTTCCTGCCGGCAATGTTCCGCCAATACACCCTTAGCAAATAACACATCGGCAAAACTGCTGACACATTTGTCCGAATGTCCGTCACCTATATAAACAATTTGCGAACCGCTTGCTTTCACTTTTCTGGCATAATCCATTTTACAGTTTCCACAAGAGCCACAGTGATGACTGCTGTAGGGGAAATCGGCACGCAGACTACAGTCCACCACTCGCAGGTTGTTGGCGAGATAAGGCAGATCCAGCTTGAACTTGCGAAACATCAGCTCAATATAGAAATCAAAACCGTCACTAAGGACTGTTACAGCTATGCCAGCCTTGCGGCATAAATTTACGAAATCAGGAAATGCCGGATCAACATGAAAACCGTTCTCCACGAAACGGGTTAATGTTTCCGCAGAAACACGGGTTAAGGAAAAAATTTCGATCAGCGCCTCCCGCGAGCCTTTTTCTCCCCGCTGGTAAGCATTTTCCACTTCTTCCCAGCCAGGCCCGGCGAAAGTTTCGATAATTTTAAAGCCGATATCCTCGTTTGTGATCGTGCCGTCAAAATCACAAAGCACTTCCAGCTTAACAGGGACTATCATTTTTTAGCCTCGTCCCTTTTCCGTTTGGTAACTTTATCGGTAGTACGCTGCGAGAGAAACGCTCTTACCCCCCAAGATACGGCAATGAAAACGATTAGGAGAATCAAAAAAAACCATCTGCCGGAATCCATCACATTTCCCCCTTAATACTCATCTCGGAAGCCATGCTCTACGGTCTGAAGCAGTTGGATCGCTTTAGGCACCATCTCCTTGGGCACCTTAACAATCACTTCGTTTTCTGCGCCTTCAGCTAAGCCGCTTGTTGCCAGAGCTTCCCTGGCTAGCGCTACCGGAACCTTAGACGCTTCCAGCATCCCCCTCACGATTTCAGCCTCATCAATCGTGGGCGCACTAAAAACTGAAACCCAGTCATCAATCCCTTGGTGTTTCATCAGCCGCCTCCTTTCGAGAAGTAGCTTTCCCCTCTTCTCAGGAGTTTAAGCAGATGCCTTGAATAAAAAGCTACTTCTTCTTGCCAAAAAGGCCGGTAAGCATTGTTTTGCTCGAACTAAGCCCGAAACCCAGCAGTGAACGGTTCTTTTCAAAAATTTCTTCCAATGCCTGCAGAAGCACATCAAGCTGCTCCTTTGTGACTATCAGCGGCGGCTCAAAACGGATCACGTTTGGATTATTTAGGGTATAGGCAGTGATAATTTTATATTGATTCAATAAAACACCGGCAACCATGGCGCCTAGATATTCCGCACTCAGCTTGTTGACTGCTCCGGCCACCTTCGCTAATACACCTTTAGCCGGCTGTTCAAATTCAAGGCCGACCAGCAAGCCCTTCCCTCTGACATCAGCGATGATTGGGTATTTTTCCTGCAATGAACGCAGTCCGCTCATTAAGTAGTCGCCTAACTCCGCAGCACGCGCAGCCAAGTCTTCCTCATAAATTACTTCCAATGTGGCTATTCCGGCCGCAGCCGCCCAAGTGTTGCCACCAAAAGTGGAAGTATGCAAAAGGCACTTTTCAATGCCGCCATAGGCTTTATTCCAGATCTCCTGCGTGGTGATGACTGCACCGATTGGCATAATCCCTCCGCCCAGTGACTTGGCAAGACAAAGAATATCCGGCTCCACATTATCATGCTCTACCGCAAACATTTTGCCTGTCCGCCCCAAGCCGGTCTGAATCTCATCCACAATTAACAGCGCACCGTAGCGGCGACAAAGTGCCTCTGCCGCTTTAAGATAACCCTGTTCGGGGACAATGATGCCTCCTTCGCCTTGAATGGGTTCCACGATAAACCCGGCCACATCTTTAGTTTTGAGCTGCTCTTCCAGTTCGCTCAATCCGCAAAACTGCACCATACTGCAATCAGGCAGCAAAGGTTCAAAGCCCTTTTGGTACTTCTCGCGTCCGGTAACAGACAATGAACCTAGCGTCTTGCCGTGAAAACCACTCTTACAAGAAATAATCCGCGTCCGTCCGGTGGCAATTCTTGCTAGCTTAATCGCCCCTTCCACAGCCTCCGCGCCGCTGTTGCAAAAGAAAGTATTGTTTAATTTCCCCGGTGTAATCTGTGCCAAATTATGGGCCAGCGTGCTGGCAGCCATGCCCATTGAAGCCTGGAGAAGATTAGGCATGGTTGTTACCTGCTCCAGTGCAGCCAAGATACGGGGATGGTTATGCCCTAAATTCAGTGAACCAAAACCGCCCAGAAAATCCAAGTAGCGATTGCCTTCTGAATCCCAGACATAAACGCCTTCAGCCCTCACATAGAGCTTATCTAAGTCCAACAAGCCCAGCAACGTACATAGTCCGGGGTTCATATAACTCTTAAAGTTCTCTCTAACCTGACTGCGGCTCAAGCTTGCCATTTCAGCTAGTTTGATTGGCTTTTTCATCTAGCCATCTCCTTCTATAAGGTATACGCCTTAATTCAACAGCAAACAAAATATTCCTGCTTTACCATCTGAATTGTCTGCCTTCAGCCCTTTTTCGGCATGATTAAAGATCTTACCATGCTATCCTCGACAAGATGCTGATGCAAGCGGTCGTTGACATCAGCCAATGTCACCGATTGAAGAACATCAAGGTAGGTAAAAAAATTGATTTGACGGAAATGGTACGCTAAAAAATTATTGGCGATAAACTCTAAGGAATTAAAACTTTTTAAAAATTCACCCATTGCTTTGCGGCGATAATGTTCAAACTGCGCCTCTGAAATTCCGCTTCCCTTAGCCTCTTTTATTCCCAAGGTTAGCCGTTCCAATAAGCGGTCGGGGTCAACCGTTTCGCCGCCCAAAATTGTATGGCCGTAGTCTTGCTCTGCCACATACCCGGCATCAAACTCGTCGTCAATCAGGCCTTCTTCATAAAGTTCGTTATAGAGCTTGGAACTGGAGCCAAACACTACGTCTAACACCAAGTTAGTAGTCAATTCCTTTTTGAAGAGACGCTCGCCCTGATAACCTAGGTCTCTCTCCTTAAAGCCTAAATTCAGCAGCGGCTGCGACACCACAAGTTCCTGCTTAACGAAATCCTGACCAAGTTCAAGCGGTTCATTAGGGTAAATCCGCTTAATATCACCTAGTTCTTTATAGTTACGTTTGCTGATATTGGCTTCCACCTGTTCAAACACCCGCCCCGGGTCAACATCCCCTACCACAAACAACGCCATATTGCTGGGATGGTAAAATGTGCGGTAGCACTTATAGAGAACATCTTTGTCGATTTGACGTATACTTTCCGCAGTGCCGGCAATATCCACACGAACGGGATGCTCTTTATACATCGCCGCCAGCAGGTTAAAAAAGATTCGCCATTGCGCATTATCCTCATACATCCTGATTTCCTGTTCAATAATCCCTTTTTCTTTTTCCACGCTTTCTGCGGTGAAGTAAGGCGTTTGCACAAAATCGAGCAAAAGTTCCAAGCATTCTGCAAAATGATCCGTGCAAGAAAAAAGATATGCTGTATTGTTAAAATTGGTAAACGCATTACTTGATGCCCCTAACCTGGCAAACCGATCAAAGACGTTACCGTCCTCATCTTCAAAAAGCTTGTGTTCCAGAAAATGGGCTACACCATCCGGCACACTTAACTCTTTATCTTCTCCTTCCACAATAAAGCGCGAGTCAATGGAACCGAAGTTGGTGGCATAGGTAACATATTTTTTCACATAGCCTTTTTTCGGCAGCACAAAAACTTCCAGACCGGGCGCTATCTGCCGCATATACACTTTTTCCTTTAACAGTTGATTCTCTAGTAGTCGCAACATTTTATACGCCTCCCCTTTTTGTCAGGAAGTAGACTGTATCCAAACAGACATTAGCTGAAACACGTGCCACATCTTCTCTCGTCACCGCAGCCAAGCGCTTTAACAGCTGCGCAGTATTTTCTTCCCGTCCCACCAACATGTCATCCAGCACACGATTAATTACTAACCCTTGGCTATCTTCCTCCACAAGGAATTGGTTTCTCAGGCCGCTTCTGGTATTTTCCAAGTCTTCCTCCGTAAAATCACCTCGTGTCATCTCTGCTAACTGTCGGTTAATAATTTCCAATGCTTTTTCATAATTATCAACTTCAATACCGGAAGAAATAAGCATTAGCCCTTTATGCTTCTCCAGACGGGAATAAGTATAATAAGCCAAGCTCGCCTTCTCCCGCACATTTTGAAACAGTTTAGAGTGAGGGAAACTGCCGAGGATACCATTGTAGACCAGGAGAGGAAAATAATCGTCGTCAGCGCAGGTCACTCCGGTCCTGTAGCCGAGTACCAGTTTGCCCTGACTCACATCTAATTCCTCTTGCACGTACCGCACATCGCCAATTTTTTTCTGCACTGAGGTGGCAGCTACGGCTTCTTCCGCGCCTCGCTCAAAAGTGAATATTTGCTCGGCCAAAGATGAAACTTCTGAAAGATCCAGGTCACCGCTGATATGCAGATCGGCCGGGCTTTCTCTTAAAAAATGGCGGTAATAATGATATAACGACGGGCCGTCAATTGTTTTTAGACGCTCTACACTGCCGTACTTAAAAACGCCAAAAGGTTCGTTCTCACACATATGCTGTAAACAACGCTCAACAGAATAAGCGATTTTATCATTAATCAAACCCTTAATCAGCTTTTCATGTTGTTCTTTTTCTTGAGTTACATAGTCTTCTTTAAAGCTCTCATCGAAAAGCACAGGGTTTGTTACCACATCACTTAGCACTTGCAGTGCCTTTTTCAATAAGCTGCTTTCGCCAGGCAGATATTGATCGTGGACTAAGTCAAGGGTAAAGCTCACCAGCTGACGTTCTCCCTTTTTAGTCACACCTGAAACCAATTCGGTTCCGTACAATTCTTCTAACCTGTGCGCAATAGCCATCCGGTTCGGATAATTTCCACTGCCCCGCTGGAGCACCGAAGGCAACAATGAGCTTTCGGTCACATCATCCTCACGCAGAGCCCTATGAAAAATAAGTTGAACCAGAATAGTTTTGAATTTAACTGTGGGATGAATAAAAAGATTTATTCCGTTTGCTAGGCGACTACGCATATAAGTTGGCAATATTTTTCCTCCTTCTGCAACTTTCAGTCAATCCAAAAAATGGACAACACACTATATTCCCATTCTTGCCTGGAAATCCTGCTTATATAAATATTTAAATAGACCATAACGTCTCTCTATCGATGATTTCGGCTATTTTCTGGCATTTGTCCCACAATCCGACCGGCTAGGATAATGATCGGCACACCCGCATAAAGCAAAGTTGTGGCAGCCGCCACCACCCCGGAATCATTAAACAAGAAAGCGGCAACACTACCGAAAATGATTCCCCGAAAACCAGCCGAGAGCTGGGGAAAGCGTTTCTGCAGATCATGCAGAATTCCTCGCGGGCGATAAAAGAGCACTGCCAGCATAACCAGGAAGACTAAAAATGCACGACTCCATAAAGAATAGCGAAAAAGTCTGCTGTTCATCTCCGCTTTGCGTGAGACTGCATCTTGCAGCACCTGCCAACCGTCTTCCTGGAACAACGTTATAGTCCGTCCCAAGTGAGACTGCTCGGTATGCGGGAGCCGCAAATTGATGAACAACGCACTAGCGGTTATTGCTATCAGGAGCACCAGCACAACCACGGCGCTAAACCAAGACGGACGAATCTGCCATAACAAGGCAAGTGTAACCAAAAACGCCGTCAATGCAGTAACCATCCCGCCGAAATTTGCCCCGCCTCCCGGCGCCACAATCAGCAGCACTCCCCCCAGGAAATATGCAGCCGTTAACACAGAAAACAAGCGCTTAAACCGCGGCCACAATGTGATGACGGCAGCAAAACCTAAGACACTGCTGCCAACCAGCACACCCATATACTCATTTCCCAAACCATAGTAACGAGCACCTGACACCGGATCATATCCCAGTACAGAGACTTTCATCAATTCTGCCCCACGCAACAGATCGCCGGCAATCAGCGCAGAAGTTGACAACGCAAGTACTGCAAACTGAGATACTTGCCCCTTCACAAATTTTTGCAGTAAAGCTACCGTTATTACTACCGCAAAGCTTGCCAGCAAAAACCCTGCTTCCGGCGACAATAATTGCAGCGGCAAGATGAGTAAAAGCGGCGGCACAGTCAAAAGCGCCAGCAGCAGTGCCTCAAAGCGATTAAAAGGAATAAAACGCGCAAACAGATTGATTAGTGCCCCCAAAACAATCACTATTTGCAAGAAAACGTAGCCTCTCAGCAAAGGAACACGTAGTTGAAAAATCCTGCCAATCTCTTTCTCCATCTCCAACAACGCAGACGGACCGCCGTACTTGCCGGCGCTAACGGGCATCCCCAGCATTGCCGGCGGTACTCTTAAACCTTGCTCGGCCAATATAGTCGGCGCAATATCGGTAATGGCTGCAAGCCCCGGGCGTCGTGTTGTGTCGGAGGACAGCAGGGCTCCCGGAGGAAATTGACCGCCAATCGCCACCATGTAACCAAAGCGCCCCCTTTCTCCCGCCGGAGAAAGCGGAGAAACAAGCAGCAAAAGATCGGCGGGTGACAACCGAGCAGATACCCTCTCCAAAAACCAGGATAGATCTTGAAAGATCTCTTGCTCTCTGGCAAAAGCCGGAGCAGCAGCCATGAGCGGGCGGTATTCGTCAAGCCTGGAAAAATCGCCCCACTCCACCAATACCACATCTACTTTGTCAAATACTTCCTGAAATATGTTCCAAACTTTTTCCCGGTCAGTACGCCAGCCAAAGGGAAAGGCACTATCTCGTTTCAGAATCCGCCGGCTCACCTCACCTAACGGTACCTGCCCTGAGCCGTCAGCCAAAAACGTTACTGCTTCCCGGGAGACCAGTAAGCCATCGGCGTTACCGATGACTGCCGCCACCCTGCCATTTTGGCGCAGAGTATCGCCGAGCAGCCCCGGCTGTACGGGATGACGAAGCTCCTGATTAAGCCGGTTAATTTCGGCCATTCCTAAATGTAAAATTTCCCCTTCCGGGGCGACTGCGCTGCGGCGCCAAAACGCCTCGCCGGCCGCTGTTCCGTTATTCTCCTCATCCGTCATGAACGCCAGCCGAGCACTGTCTGCACCGATTGCTCTCGATCCGGCTCCCATAGTCACATAAAGATGGGAAGGAAGCGGGCGAGCTGCGGTGGAAATATTCAGCAAACCCACAGAACCGCGTGTAAGCCAAGATGCCATAGCCTTGTCCGCGGCCACCTGAGACAGGCTGGTGCGGTTCATGGCGACAACAACCACTTTTCCGGGCGGCTGTGCGGCAACAGGGCTTAAGCAAAATATAACAAGAAAAACTACTGCCAGGGAGCCGCCTCGTTTTAAGCCGGCCACCTCCCTTCCAGAATACGGGCATATACTTCTCGCGTTTTCGTAATCATTTCTGCCAGATCATATTTAGTGACAAATATTTTCGCCTTTACCGTCATCTGCTGACGCAATTGCTTATTCTGCAGCAACAAGGTCACAGCCTGCGCCAAAGCCTGAGGACTTCCCGGCTGAACCAGAAGCCCGGTTTCGCCGTCTTTTATCAATTCTTTCAAGCCTCCCGCAGCGCTTGCCACCACCGGACACCCCGCAGCCATAGCTTCCAACACGGTAATACCCTGACCCTCATTGACCGACGGCTGAACAAAAAGATGCAAACGCTGCAAAATAGCCGGGACATCCTGCCGGAACCCGGCAAAGTATACTTTATCTGCTATGCCAAGCTCACTGCATAATCGTTCAAGCTCCGAACGAAGCGGACCATCGCCCACCACCAAAAACCTTAGCTCGGGAAAGGTGCCTGCCAGCTCTTTAGCCGCCAGCAGAAAGTGTTCAACCCCTTTTTGCGGAGCCAGTCGTGCCACTGTACCCACTAACGGCACTTCGGCAGAAAACGGCAATTCCCCGAGTCTGGAAATCTCCCCATGGCCCAAAATGATACCATTAGGAATTATGACAATCCGCTCAGCAGGCACCCCAAAATCAGCAATTAGCAGTTCGGCCAGCCAAGCGGAAACGGTGACATATCCCTCCGCCCAACTTGACAAGACCCGCTCAAACTTGCGGTAAAGCAGCCTGTACTTTGCAGTTCCGCCATGAACCAGATCTCCGTGAATTGTGACTAAACAAGGCACTTTGCAGTAACGGGAAACCGGCCGGGAAAGAAGGGCCACTTTAAAGCCATGTGCATGGAGCAAGGCGTATTTGTGAGAACAGAGCAGGCGGCTAAGCTGCCAGGCTGACTGGATATCGTCATATGGCCGCAGCCTGCCTGACAGCGGCACTGCAATCACTTCGCAGCCGGTATCCTGAAAATCAACAACCTGCTCGGCTGGGCAAGCTACAGTAAAATGAAAGTCGTTTTGCATGTGCCGCAAAAGATTTAGCACATGCGCTTTAATCCCACCTTCAACCGGACGCACCACTGTCAGTATCCGCCGCTTATGCAAAAACACATCGTTCCCCTCGCTTTACACTAGTATACCCCGGCTAATCCCAGTGATTCCCGCTTTAAACCGCTTAAAACCGTTTGACTTTCCATCTTTTGAATGTTATCATTGTTATGCGCTCGTGCCCGTTGTGAAAGGGATATCACGCAGGCCTCCGAAGCCTGAAGTCGGGGTTCGAATCCCTGCGGGCACACCATTTAAGAAACAAAAAGCGGCCTTAGCCGCTTTTTCTTATTGGAGGAAATTATATCAAAAACACGGAGCGTCTTTATTAGGCATTGCATCCTACCCCAGCTGCTTCCCTTTCGGGCGGGTTTCAAACCCGCCCTAGTCAATGGATAAAACGCGTCAGCTGAGAAAACGCGAAGCGTTCATTTACTGCAAAAAAATAATTTGAAATTATCTCATCTATTTTCCCTCTGTCCATTCTTTAAGAATATAATCAAGAATTTTTCCTTGGTCGGCTAGGCTCAGTTCACTGAAACTCAGCCCCAGGATCAATTGATCCGCCTCCCCCATTGAAACCCTTACCACCTTGGTTCCTGCCTCTAAAATATGGTCGACTTCTTCGAGCGGAATCCAAATTTTTAACTCATCGCCTTTACTAATCGGCAAAGTAGTTAAAACACTCGCACCACTCCGGGAAAGATCCAGCAAACTAGACTGCTGCCAGCTCTCCTCTCCCGATTGTTTACACAGAGCCACATAAATTAACTTTGCTGTTCTCAGGCGATAATCACTGCGCTTTTCTGTCCTAAGGAGCGGAGTCTCCTGAACAAGCTGCAAAAGCCGTCCAGGCTCACTGTAATTGATAATTTTAGCGCCAAAAGAGTAGGAGGCATCATCGGGCACAACAAAAACCACAGTCAGCTGTCCCTGTGGAAGCAGCTTTGACACGTCATTCTCACCGGCCAACAGCTCCAGCAAAATTGTCTCCTTTTGTACTTCTGCAACCTTTGCCCTGTACTCCGGCCCTGCCTCATCGCAAAGCAACCGAACCTGTTTGCCGACATAAAGTAATTTATGTCTGAGCGCCCCTCCGATTGTAATTGCCAAGATCATCCCCCCAATCGAGTCAATGCTCCTTTTTCGATATTCCAGAGCAACATTGCTGATGTTGCCCCTTTCACTTCAGTAAACATACCATTTTTATCTGTGCGCTCCTCTACATAACGGCGGATGGTCTCTTCCGCTACTGCATCCAGATCCATCCGCAAAGCGAGCACATTTTTTATCTCCTCCACCGCGTCCTCCACCGCTTGAGTATGTTCCCGCTCCCACCGCGCAAAATGCTGCACAGGCCTATAACCCAAAGCATACAACAAATTGAGAGGAAAAAGAATGTCTAATGAAAGACTATAATATGGTTTAGCCTGAAAGCGGTTCCAGATATTTTCCACTGAAGGATGATTCCGCGGACCGGCAAAGCGGCTCAAATATACATGGCGCTTTGCTGCCGCCATCGACTTCTGCAATGTATCCACATCAGTTACGCCCGGTGTCATAGACGCGAATACCAAATCAAAATAATTATTCCAACCATATTCGGCTAATGATAGAGTCACCCAATCTGCTTGTACTGTTGTGATAAGCGCTCTGCAATCCGGCTTTGCCTGCAGTTTTTCCTCCACCATGGCCAACATTTTCTCTGCCGGATCCAAGGCCACAACCTGATGTCCCCGCTCCGCAAGAGCCAAAGCAAAATTACCCGGCCCGCATCCCAAATCAAGAATGCGCAGTTGACGGTTTAAGATTCCATAGGCATCCAGAAAAGCCAGTGTTTCTTCCACCCGTATGTTGCCCGATTCGGTTTCCGCATTATTATTGTAGCTTTTTGCTCTGCGGTTCCAAACATCGACAGTTTTCTTAGCTCGCGTTCGTGCTTGGTCGAGTGCCAACGCTTCTTCCCAGGCATTCTGCCAAAAACCGGCGTCAAACAGTAAGCTTACTTCCACCTTTATCCACCTCTTAAAAATACTTCTGCACAGCTTCGCATTTTTCCTCCAGTTTTTCCTGGATTAAAAGCAAACTTTTCTTTACTCATGAACCCACCTACCACCCCGGTGCTACGCACCACCCCTCCAAGGGAGGGGAATTTTGGTCGCAGTGACAACCGCAGCCTCTCGTTACGCCCCTGAGGGATCTGTAGACTAGAGCCTTGCCCAGAATGCGGAAGCGAGCGTTTCTCGTAAATACCACCCCGGTGCTACGCACCACCCCTCCAAGGGAGGGGAATTTTGGTCGCAGTGACAACCGTAGCCTCTCATTACACCCCTGAGGGATCTGTAGACTAGAGCCTTGCCCAGAATGCGGAAGCGAGCGTTAAGTGTCAGCAGCGTTAAACGAACCGGCATTCGCTGCGTTAAAACATGCCAACGGTTCACATGCAATCTGCCCGGAGGTTTTGGCATGTTAGCAAGAATGACGGTTCGTAGCTGCGAAAACGTGCGAGCAAAGCAACTGGGCAAGGCTGCATCTTACAAAAAGAAAGCATACCTACCACCCCGGTGCTACGCACCACCCCTCCAAGGGAGGGGAATTTTGGTCGCAGTGATAACCGCAGCCTTATCTGTTGTGAAGATGTGTGAACAAAGCAACTGGGCAATGCTGCATTATCATAAAAGAAAACCGCAAAAAAAGAGATGCCTCAATATAACTTTGAGACACCATCTAGCTTGTTATCCTAACTCTTTTCATTTATGAGAAGCGACCTGAGTCAGGCAGCTCTTTTTCTGTTTTTATTAAAGGAAGAATACGTGATTACCAATGACGACCGAAACCTGCTGCTGACGAACCCATTGGTTTGAGGTTTTGGCCGGATTAAAGAAGCCGGTGGCGCCAAGGGAAGGGTCTCTGCCGTTAATAGCCTCCTGAACTGCTCTGCGGGCACTATCGTTTGCCGGCAGGTTAATGCGTCCGTCAAGCACCGGGCTATACTGATAGAAACCGCTTACTACCTGAAAAATTACTGCCGATAAAGTATTTGGAAAGAGTGGACTATCCACACGGTTTAAGACGCTGGCGGCGACTGCTACCTGTCCCTCAAAAGATTCTCCGGCTGCTTCTGCATGAACCAAGCGGGCAAAGAGATCGAGTTCCGCTGCAGAAAAATTCCTGCCTGCTCGGGAAGCTAACGGCTCCGCTGTCAGTGTCGCATCGCCTGCTCCTGCAGGAATCACCAACCGCTGCCCCACAATTATAATACTCGCATTAGCTATGCTGTTTTCAGCGGCAATTGCTGCCACAGTAGTATTATAATTTAACGCAATCCTCCAGAGAGTTTCACCGGCCCGCACAGTATGTACGGGTTGCCGAGCATCCGCTTGAATTGTAACCGGCGTTGCCGACTCGGAAGCAGACTGCCCCGGAATAACAAGATGCTGTCCCACTAAAATACGGCTCTTATTGGAAATCTGATTAGCCAGCGCTAAACTGGCCAAAGTAATCCCGTACCTCCGGGAGATTTGCCATAAGGTCTCCCCCCTCTGCACAACATGCGTTGCAGCAAAAGCTTGTCCTGCCAACAGGAATACTAAAACAACAGTCAGTATAAAGATTACGTTCTTCTTCAAACAATACACCCCTTTTTCTTTCCTCATATTGTGATGTTATGTTAACTACCTCTAATTATAGCCAGAGAAAGTTTTATCTGCAAACCGGCAGGCACCCCCCCTCACTACAACTGTTAAAAAAGTTTAACATTATGTTAAATTCACTTCATATTTCATACTATTTAGAGGAGATGGGAAATTGTGCTGAAAAAACGGCGG
>Ga0208609_100188_pt1 | contig 27082 bp, 25 predicted proteins | sample SubbioR11_8A_Apr_FD_184813 | JGI IMG/M metagenome (GOLD analysis project Ga0208609, IMG submission 184813) | Serpentinite rock and fluid subsurface biosphere microbial communities from McLaughlin Reserve, California, USA - CR11_8A_Apr (SPAdes) | ecosystem: Environmental > Terrestrial > Deep...
CGCGCGTGCGCGCGCATGTTGCGGCCGGCGACATCGACGTCGTGATCCCGATCCCGGACTCGAGCCGGCCGGCGGCGATGGAACTGGCCGGCAAGCTGGCGCTGCCCTACCGCGAGGGCTTCATCAAGAACCGCTACATCGGTCGCACCTTCATCATGCCGGGCCAGGCGGTGCGCAGCAAGTCGGTGCGCCAGAAGCTCAACACGGTGGCGGTCGAGTTCAAGGGCAAGAACGTTCTGCTGGTCGATGACTCGATCGTGCGCGGCACGACGATCCAGGAGATCGTCACCATGGCGCGCGAAGCCGGCGCGCGCAAGGTCATGGTGGCCTCGGCGGCGCCGCCGGTGCGCTACCCGAACGTCTACGGCATCGACATGCCGACCCGCGCCGAGCTGATCGCCGCCAGCAGGAGCGAAGACGAGATCCTGCGCGCGATCGGCGCCGATGCGCTCGTCTACCAGGATGTCGACGACCTCAAGCAGGCGATCCGCGACTGCAATCCGGCGCTCGAGCGCTTCGAGGCGTCGTGCTTCGACGGCGTCTACGTCACCGGCGACGTCACGGCCGAGTACCTGAACCGGGTCGAGCGCGCGCGCCACGCGCCGGCGACCGGCGACGAGGCGCCGCGCAACCAGCTGAGTCTGGCGATCGAACCGGTGGATGCCTGAGGCCGCGGCGCTGATACCATTTGCCTCGCGCCGATTTGAGCTCAGCTTGCGGGCGCGTTACAAGTGCAGCTAAAGCGGCCCTCGCCAGCGAGCCCGCTTTTCTGAGCGGGCTTTTTTGTTGCGGGTGGCCGATGTCCGACGAGTTCCGATTCGACACGCTGGCGATACGCGCCGGCACCGAGCGCAGCGCTTTCGGCGAGCACAGCGAGGCGCTGTTCCTGACCTCGAGCTTCACCTTCGGCTCGGCGGCGCAAGCGGCGGCGAAGTTTGCGGGCAGCGAAGACGGTTTCGTCTACTCGCGCTTCTCCAACCCGACCGTGCGCATGTTCGAGCGCCGCCTGGCGGCGCTCGAAGGCGCGCAGGACTGCCTGGCGACCGCCTCCGGGATGGCGGCGATCCTGGCGACCGCGCTCGCCGTGCTCAAGAGCGGCGACCACGTGGTCTGCTCGGCCAGCGTGTTCGGTGCCACCGTGCAACTGTTCTCGAACGTGCTCGCTCGCTTCGGCATCGACACCAGCTACGTGCGCGGCGCCGACGCCGATGCCTGGCGCGCGGCGATCACGCCGCGCACGCGGCTGCTGTTTTGCGAGACGCCGTCCAACCCGCTGATGGACGTCGTCGACCTGGCCGCTTTCGCTGCCCTCGGGCGCCAGTGCGCTGCGCTGACCGTGGTCGACAACTGCTTCTGCACGCCGGCGCTGCAGCGGCCGATCGATTTCGGTGTCGACGTCGTGATCCACTCGGCGACCAAGTACCTCGACGGCCAGGGGCGGGTCCTGGGCGGCGCCGTCCTGGGCGCGAGCGAGTGGATCCGAACCGCCGTGCTGCCGGTGCTGCGCAGCGCCGGCCCGAGCCTGTCGCCGTTCAACGCCTGGGTGCTGTTGAAGGGGCTGGAGACGCTCGGCGTGCGCCTGCGCGCGCAGTCGGCCTCGGCGCTCGAACTGGCGCGCTGGCTCGAAGGTCAGCCGGGCGTGGCGCGCGTGCTGTTCACCGGGCTCGACTCGCATCCGCAGGCGGCACTGGCGCGCGCGCAGCAGTCGGGCCCGGGCGCGGTGCTGACCTTCGAAGTGGCGGCCGACTCGCCGGCGGCGCAGCGCGCGCGCGCCTGGCGCTTGATCGACGCGGTCAAGCTGATGTCGATCACCGCCAACCTCGGCGACACGCGCACCACGATCACCCATCCGGCCAGCACCACCCACGGTCGCGTCGCGCCCGAGGTGCGCGAACGCGCCGGCATCACCGAGGCGATGGTGCGCATCGCCGTCGGGCTCGAGGACGTCGCCGACCTGAAGGCCGACCTGGCGCGGGCGCTGGCCGCCTGAGCGCGACCGCCGGCGGCTGCATCCCGGAGCGTTCGGGATCAGCCGAAGGTCCGAGTCTCTTCGGCCGGGGGTCCGGCCTGAGCTAGGCCGAGCGGCCGATTCTGTCGCGCAGTTCGAGTCACTAGCCTGCGTGCGTGGCGGATGCCGTCCCGGCGTCCGATCGATGCACACAGGACACAGAATGACTCCAGTCCGCAGACGGTTTGCGTCCTTGGCGTGGGCGACCGCGCTCGTCGCGGGATTGACGATGGCGCCGGCGGCAGCGCAAGACGCCGCCAACGGCTACCGGCTCTACACGTTCACGACCGAACTGAAGGGCACCACGCAGAGTTGCGTCAGTTGCCACGGCACCAATCCGCGGATGCCGCCGAATGCGATGCTCGGGATACCAAGCATCAACCCGGCCTGCGGTCGAAGCGACTGGCCGGTCGGAACGGCGCATGCGCTCAAGGGGCTGTGCAACATCGGTCCCACCGCGACCCAGAGCGATGCACTACTGCGGCTCACGATCGGTCTGGCGTTTCCGCAGATGGCTCCGTTCAGCGTGCTGATGCCGCAGGAGCGTGCCGACATCGCCGCCTTCCTGCTGGCGACCCATCTGAATACGCCGGTGCCGGTGGCACGGCCCGAGTATCGGCTGGAGCCCGCGGCGACCGCCACCATCACCGTCGACTTCGGCACCGCCAGTGGCGGCGCCAGCGCGCAACGGGTCGTCTACTTCGTCAACGCTGGCGACTGGCCGATGCGAATCGACCCCGGCTTCGTTGCCGAATCGACGGCGATCAGCGGAGTGAACGCGGCGCGCTTTTCGGTGTCGTCGACCGTGCCGGCGGGCGAGACCGCGTGCGCAGCCAACGGCTCGCTTTCTGGGGGTGGACGCTGCGCGCTCACCCTGACGTTCAGTCCGCAAGCCGCCGATCCCGCCAATGCCAGCCTGGCCGCCGCGCTGACGATACGCAGCAACGGCGGCGCCGGCGTGTCGCAGTTGAACCTCGTCGGCCGGCGCACGGCGGTTGCGGCGCCGACGCTGACGCTCAATCCGGCGGCCACGTCGATCAACGTCGGCACGACGCCGGTGGGCACGACGGTCACCGCGGCGCCGGTGACCGTGACCAACACCGGCACGCTCGGGCTGACCTTCACCTCGATTGCGATCGGTGGCGCCAACGCCGCCGAGTTCGAGCGCCTCACCGGCGGCAGCCACTGCGTGACGAACACCGCGGTGCCGATGGGCGGCGGCAACTGCACGCTGCAGTTCAGGTTCTCGCCGCCGGCCGGTGCGAGCGGCACCCGCACCGCGACCGTGACCCTCGTCTCCAACGCGCCCGACTCGCCGCGGACGCTGACGCTGACCGGGTCGGTCGGCACCGTCACGCCGCAGATCGCCTTCGGCACCACCAGCAATGCGAATCAGGCCTTCCTGCGCCTGCAGGCCAGCGCGGTGGCAACCGCCGAGAGCGGCGTGGTCACGATCCGCAATCTGGGTACGGCCGGGGCGCCGACGCTCACCGTGACCAACATCGAACTGGTCAGTGGCGCGCCGGTGTTTGCCATCGCACCCGGCAGCGCCTGCCTGAGCGCACCGCTGGCACCCGGGCAGAGTTGCACCGTCAACGTGACCTACACGGCGCCCGACATGGCGGTGCCGCACACGGGCAGCCTGCGAGTCACCTCGAACGGCCGCACGACCGGGGGCGCCGACAGTCCGCACACCGTGATCCTCGAAGGCACGGTCTTGATACCCGGGTCGGGCGCGACCACCGCGCGCGCGCTCGAGGCGCCGCCGATCATGCGCTTCCCCAACACCCCGACCAACGTGCAGTCCGCGGCCGAGCGCGTGATGATCAACAACGTCGGCGCTGCCGCCTTGACCGTGCAGGCGCGGCTGGCGGCCGGAACGGCGAGCGACTTCAGCGTGCTCAACAACTGTACGAGCGTTGCCGTCGGCGGCTCCTGCTATCTCGACATCCGCTTCCGTCCGCGCGGCGAAGGCGTGCGCAGCGACACGCTGTCCCTCGTCTACAACGGTGGCTCCCTGCCGCCGATCCAGATGAGCGGAACCGGACAGGCGGCCAATCTGGTCGGCGAAGGCGCGGGCGGCGGCGCGCTGTCGATCGCCTGGCTGCTGCTGCTGTCGATCGGTACGCTCGCCGCGACCGCGATCCGCCGCCACCGCTGAGCGGGCCGAAGCGCCGCGCGGGATGGCGCGGCCGAGCGCCTCGCTCACCGTCTGCCGGGATGGTGGCTCGCTGCGACCTCGGTAAACTGCCAGCCGCCTGCATCGCGGGCTGCTGCGCATGCCAAACAAGATCCCGGACGACATCACCCTCGGACAGCTCTGCCAGGAGGCGGCGCAGGCGCTGTCGCGCGCCGGGCTCGAACACCGGATCGACATCTACCGCGAGGTCGAGGTCGACGATCCGGCGGTGCGCACGATGCTCGGCCGCAAGCACCGGATCCGCGTGCGACTGAAGATCACCGCCGCCAGCCTGCTCTTCGACGATGCTGCGCCGGTCGAGGTCGAGCAGCAAGGCGCGGCCGACAGCGCTGCGCGCAGCGCCAAGCGCAAGACCGCGCAGGGCGCCTGAGGTTTTCTTCGACATTGCGCCGAGCGCGACCGGCGCCGGCTGGGGCGCGACCGCGACCTGTTTATCCTTCGCCCTTCGCCGGAGGCGTGGCCGAGCGGTTGAAGGCACCGGTCTTGAAAACCGGCAACCCGCAAGGGTTCGTGAGTTCGAATCTCACCGCCTCCGCCACTGGACCTCGCGCATCGCCACTGCATTGCCTGCATCCGCCTCGCCGCCCGCCCGCCTGCGCCTGAGCGGGATCAGCAAGCGCTATCCGGCGGTGGTCGCCAACGACGCGGTCTCGCTGGCGGTGGCGCGCGGCGAGATCCACGCGATCCTGGGCGAAAACGGTGCCGGCAAGTCGACGCTGATGAAGGTCGTCGCCGGCGAGCTGCAGCCCGATGCCGGTCGCATCGAGATCGACGGCGTGCCGGTTGTGGTCGCCAGCCCGAATGCGGCGCGGCGGCTGGGCGTGGCGATGGTGCACCAGCACTTTGCGCTGTTCGACACGCTGACCGTGGTCGAGAACATCCAGGTCGGTTTGCACGCAGCGCGCAGTCCGGCGCAGGTGCGGGCGCGGCTGGCGCAGATGGCCGAGCGCTACGGACTGGCGATCGACGCCGAGGCGCGCGTGCACGACCTGTCGATCGGCGAGCGCCAGCGGGTCGAGATCCTGCGCGCGCTGCTGGCCGCGCCGCGCTTGCTGATCCTGGACGAGCCGACCTCGGTGCTGACGCCGCAGGCGGTCGAGCGCCTGTTCGCGACCCTGCGCCAGTTGGCCGCCGACGGCACGAGCATCGTGTTCATCAGTCACAAGCTCGACGAGATCCGCGCGCTGGCGTCTCGCTGCACGGTGCTGCGCGCCGGGCGCGTGGTGGCGAGCGTCGACCCGCGCGATCTCAGCGAGCAGGCGCTGGCGCGGCTGATGATCGGCGCCGATCCGCCGCAGATCGCGGCGCACGACACGCCGCCGGGCGCGCCCAGGCTGCAGATCGACGGCCTGCGCCTGCGGCTACGCGACGCTGCGGCGCCAGCGCTGTCGCTGACCGTGCACGCCGGTGAGATCGTCGGCATCGCCGGCATCTCCGGCAACGGCCAGCGCGAGCTGATGGCACGTCTCGGCGGCGAGATCCGCAGCGAGGCCGGCTGCATCCTTCTCGACGGGCGGCCGATCGGCGACCTCGGTCCGCGCGAGCGGCGCGGTCTCGGTCTGCGCTATGTTCCCGAGGAGCGCCTGCGGCACGGCGCCGTGCCCGAGCTGTCGCTGGCGGAAAACGCGCTGCTCACCGGCGATGCCTTGCATGAGCGCGGCCTGATCCGGCCGGCGGCGATGCGCGCCTACGCGCAGCGGGTGATCGAGCGCTTCCAGGTCAGGGCGCCGGGAGCGCAGGCGAGCGCGGCCAGCCTGTCCGGCGGCAATCTGCAGAAGTTCATCGTCGGGCGCGAGATGCAGGCGGCCCCGCGCGCGCTGGTGATCAATCAGCCGACCTGGGGCGTGGACGTCGGTGCCGCCGCCGCGATCCGCAACGAGCTGATCGCGCTGCGCGGCCGCGGCTGCGCGATCGTGGTCGTCTCGGAAGAGCTCGACGAGCTGTTCGAGATCGCCGACCGGCTGGTGGTGATCGCGCGCGGGCGGCTGTCGCCCGCGGTCGGCGTGCACGAGATCGGCAGCGACGAACTGGGTCGCTGGATGGCGGGCCTGTGGCCGCAGCCGGCGGCCGCGCGCTCGCCGGACCCGCTCTGCGCTGCGCGCGTAGAGATTCGTCCTCAGGGCGGCCCGGCGGGCGAATGAGTGCGCACGGCCGCTCCGAAGCGCTCATCCTGGAGCGCGCAGCGCGCAGGGTAGTCCAGTGAGCGGTCGCGGCTGGCCGCTGGCGCTGGTGCCGCGCGATGCGCCGTCGCGCTGGCTCGCTTGGTGTTCGCCGCTGATCGCGCTCGCCCTGACCGTGCTGTCGGCAATGGCGCTGTTCGCGGCGCTGGGCAAGTCGCCGCTGGCGGCGGTCGAGATCTTCTTCGTCGAGCCGCTGCGCAGCGTGCGCGGCGTCTCCGAGGTGGCGCTCAAGGCCACGCCCCTGATCCTGTGCGCGGTCGGCTGCGCGCTGTGTTTCCGGGCCAACGTCTGGAACATCGGCGCCGAAGGCCAGTTGATCGTCGGTGCGGTCGCCGGCGGCGCGGTGGCGCTGCTGGCCACGCGCGAGTCGGGCGGCGCGATCGTGTTCGCGGTGCTGGCCGCGGCGATCGCCGGCGGCGCGTTCTGGGCGGCGATCACCGCCTTCCTGCGCGACCGCTTCCACGCCAACGAGATCCTGGTCAGCCTGATGCTCGTCTACGTGGCGCAACTCGGTCTGTCGTACGTGGTGCACGGGCCGCTGCGCGACCCGGCCGGCTTCGGCTTTCCGCACAGCGCGCTGTTCGATCCGGCGGCGCGATTGCCGATCCTGGTCGAGGGCACGCGGCTGAACGCCGGCTTCCTGATCGCCCTTGCGCTGGCTTTGGCCGCATGGGTGCTGCTGGCGCGCGGGCTGATCGGCTTCCAGTTGAAGGTCGCCGGACTGGCGCCGATGGCCGCGCGCTACGCCGGCTATTCGCAGCGCCGGCTGTTGTGGTTCGCGTTGCTCGTCTGCGGAGCTCTGGCCGGACTGGCGGGTGCGATCGAGGTCGCCGGGCCGCTCGGGCAGTTGACGCCGTCGGTGTCGCCCGGCTACGGCTTCGCCGCCATCATCGTCGCCTTCGTTGGCCGGCTGCATCCGGCCGGCATCGTCGCCAGTTCGCTGGTGATGGCGCTGCTGTACATCGGCGGCGAACTGGCGCAGTCGCGACTCGGGCTGCCGGCGGCGATCACCGGCATCTACCAGGGGCTGCTGCTGTTTTTCCTGCTCGCCTGCGACGCCTTCATCGTCTACCGCTGGCGCTGGCGCTGGCGCGCGCGCGCGACGCCGGCCGGCGGCCTTGGGACCACCTGATGGACTGGCCGGTCGCGCTCCTGGTGGCCACGCTCAACGCCGGCACGCCGCTGCTGCTGGCGGCGATCGGCATCCTCGTGCACGAGAAGTCCGGGGTCGTGAATCTCGGCATCGAAGGCATGATGCTGGTGGCCGCGATCATCGGCTTCGTCGCCGTGCTCGCCAGCGGCAGCTACGCCTTCGGCTTGGTCGCCGGCGCGCTGGCGGGCGCCGCTCTGGCGGCGCTGTTCGCGCTGTTCGCGCTCGGACTGCACGCCAACCAGTACGCGACCGGGCTGGCACTGGCGCTGTTCGGTGCCGGGCTGTCGGCCTTTCTCGGCATGCCCTACAGCGGCGCGAGCCTGCCGGCGCGCGATGACAGTGGCTTCGCCGGGATCGCGGAACTGCCGCTGCTGGGCCCGGCCCTGACCGCGCTGCATCCGATCGTCTACCTGGCGCTGCTGCTCGCGGCCGGCGTCTACTGGTTCCTGTTCCACTCGCGCGGCGGCCTGGTGCTGCGCGCGGTGGGCGAGTCGCCGCAGTCGGCGCACGCGCTCGGCTATTCGGTGCGCGGTGTCCGCTTTGCAGCCTTGCTGTTCGGCGGCGCCTGTGCCGGACTCGGCGGTGCCTTCCTGTCGACGATCTACACGCCGCTGTGGGCCGAGGGCATGACCGCCGGCCGCGGCTGGATCGCGCTGGCGGTGGTGGTGTTCGCCACCTGGCGGCCGGCGCGCGTCGTGCTCGGCGCGTATCTGTTCGGCGGCGTCACGATGCTGCAACTGCATCTACAGGGGCTCGGCGTGCAGGTCGCCTCGCAGCTGATGTCGATGACGCCCTATCTGGCGACGATCGTGGTGCTGGCGCTGATCTCGCGCAACCCGACCTGGATCCGGCTCAACATGCCGGGGTCGCTGGGCAAGCCCTTCAGTCCGAACGCGTAGCCGGCGCCGGTGCCGGCGCTTTGCGCGAGCAACTGCCGAAGGGACCGAGGAAGATCTGGGCATCGGGCAGCGCCGCCAGCGACCAGCGCCGGCGGTCGACGATCCGCTGCGACGCCCGTCGCAGCAGGTGCCTCACGGCAGGCAGCGCGCAGTCCACGGCGCTCAGGCCGCCGCCGGCGCCTGCTGCGCCAGCATGTCGAAGTGGCGCGCATAGCGCGGGTGCAACTGATCGAGCGCGAGCCAGATCAGGAAGTCGGCGGTGTTGAAGTCGGGATCCCAGGCCGGTTCGCCGCAGACCTTGGCGCCCAGGCGCAAGTAGCCCTTGATCAGGGGCGGCAGCTCGCAGGTCGCGGCGCGCTCGATGCGCTCGTGCGGGAAGGGCAGGCGCGGGAAGACGCGGTACTCGGCGTCGCTCAGGTAGGCCTGCAGCTCGTCGCGCACGCGCGCCGCCTGCGGGCCGCCGTCGGCGAGGCTGGCGCTGGCGCAACCGATCAGATGCCGGTAGCCGTGCGTGCGCATGTAACGGGCCAGTCCGGCCCACAGCAGCAGGATGGTGGCGCCGGAGCGGAAGTCGCGATGCACGCAGGAGCGGCCGACCTCGATCAGCGCCGGCCGCAGATGGGCCAGGCGCGCGAGGTCGAACTCGGACTCCGAGTACAGCCGACCGGCCTCGCGGGCGCGGTGCGGCGGCAGGATCCGGTAGGTGCCGACCACGCGCATCGAGTCCTGGTCGCGCACGATCAGGTGGTCGCAGAAGACGTCGAGGCGGTCGGCGTCGTGGCCGTCGTCGCCGTCGAGACGGGCACCGAGTTCCTCGGCGAACACCTTGTAGCGCAGTCGCTGCGCGTCGCTCAGATCGGTGCTGCTGCGCGCCAGCGCCAGGGTCAGACGGGCGTCGCTGCGGTTGCGCTCGGGGTTCGTTGCGCGAGCCGGCCCACCGGGGGTGCGCGCGGACTTCGAGTGGGTCACGCTCATGCACGGCTTTCCAGAGTTGTGCCGCGCGCAGACTATGGGCGCGTCATGTCCGCGGCGTGATCCGGACGTGACCCGTCGGTGACCGGTGCTTGTGTATGATCGGCGTCCTGCATCGAGCGCAGGCGCGTAGCTCAGCTGGTTAGAGCACCACCTTGACATGGTGGGGGTCGTTGGTTCGAGTCCAATCGCGCCTACCAGAGCACCGTTGGCCGGGCCGCCGCCATGAATGCGCTGACCTCCCGAACTTGCTTGACCGAGAGCTGACCGGCCGGACGAGTTCGCGCTACGCATGCGGTTGATCGAAAGAGTGCGGCGCGACCGCACTTTTTCGTTTCAGGAGTGGACCGATGATTTCAGTGCAGCTTGCCGACGGCGCCGTGCGCAGTTTCGATGCGCCACTGAGCGTGGCCGCGGTGGCGGCGACCATCGGCACCGGGCTTGCGCGCGCGGCGATCGCCGGCCGCATCGACGGCAGGCTGGTCGACACCGCGCACGTGATCGACCGCGACGTCAAGCTCGAGATCGTCACCGGCAAGGACGCCGACGGGCTGGAGATCATCCGCCACTCGACCGCGCATCTGCTCGCCTACGCGGTCAAGGAACTGTTCCCCGAGGCGCAGGTGACGATCGGCCCGGTGATCGACAACGGCTTCTACTACGACTTCTCGTACAAGCGGCCGTTCACGCCCGAGGATCTGGCGGCGATCGAGCAGAAGATGGCCGAACTGGCGAAGAAGGACGAGAAGGTCGTACGCGAGGAGTGGACGCGCGACGACGCGGTGCGGTTCTTCGAGTCGATCGGCGAGAAGTACAAGGCTGAGATCATCGCCTCGATCCCGACCGAGGAGGGCATCTCGCTGTACCGCGAGGGCGGCTTCGTCGATCTGTGCCGCGGGCCGCACGTGCCGAGTACCGGCCGGCTCAAAGTGTTCAAGCTGATGAAAGTGGCCGGCGCCTACTGGCGCGGCGATTCCCGCAACGAGATGCTCCAGCGCATCTACGGCACCGCCTGGGCGAACAAGGAAGACCAGGACGCCTACCTGCACATGCTGGCCGAGGCCGAGCGCCGCGACCACCGCAAGCTCGGCAAGGACCTGGACCTGTTCCACTTCCAGGACGAGGCGCCGGGCCTGGTGTTCTGGCATCCGAGGGGCTGGTCGATCTGGCAGGCGGTCGAGCAGTACATGCGGCAGGTGTATCGCGACTGCGGCTACCGCGAAGTGAAGGCGCCGCAGATCCTCGATCGTTCGCTGTGGCAGGCCTCGGGGCACTGGGAGAAGTATCGCGAGCACATGTTCACGACCGAGTCGGAGAACCGGTACTACGCGCTCAAGCCGATGAACTGCCCGGGCCACGTGCAGATCTACAAGTCCGACCTGCGCAGTTACCGCGACCTGCCGCTGCGCTACGGCGAGTTCGGCCAGTGCCACCGCAACGAAGCCTCGGGCGCGCTGCACGGCCTGATGCGGGTACGCGGCTTCACCCAGGACGACGGCCATATCTTCTGCACCGAGAGCCAGATCCTCGACGAGTGCATCGCCTTCACCGCGCAGTTGCAGAAGGTCTACGCCGACTTCGGCTTCAGCGAGGTCCGCTACGTGGTTGCGACCCGGCCCGAGCAGCGCATCGGCTCGGACGAGAGCTGGGACCGTGCCGAGCAGGCGCTGATGGAGTCGCTGCGCCGTTCCGCAGTGCAGTACGCGGTCAGCCCCGGCGACGGCGCCTTCTACGGCCCGAAGATCGAGTACCACCTGAAGGACGCGATCGGCCGAACTTGGCAGTGCGGCACGATGCAGGTCGACTTCTCGATGCCGGTGCGGCTGGGCGCCGAGTATGTGGCCGAGGACAACACGCGCAAGGTGCCGGTGATGCTGCATCGGGCGATCGTCGGTTCGCTCGAGCGCTTCATCGGCATCCTGATCGAGAACCACGCCGGCGCGCTGCCGCCCTGGCTGGCGCCGCTGCAGGCGGCGGTCGCCAACATCTCGGAGGGTCAGGCCGCGTACGCCGGCCAGGTTGCGCAAACGCTGCAAAAACAAGGCTTTAGAGTCGAAGCCGATTTGCGCAACGAGAAGATCAGCTATAAGATCCGCGCCCTTGCGCTGCAGAAGCTGCCGTACATCCTGGTGGTGGGCGACAAGGAGATGCAGGCGCAAACGGTGGCCGTGCGGGCCCGCGGCGGTGTCGATCTCGGCGCGATGCCGGTCGAAGCGTTGGCGGCGCGACTGCGCGAGGAGATCGCGCAGCGGCGCGACGTCGGCAGCACGGCTTAGTGTTTCCTTCTTCGGAGAAGCGCACCATCGCACAGGAACGCACGCATCGCCTGAACCGCGAAATCGGGGTTCCGGAAGTCCGCCTGGTCGGACAGGAAGGCGAACCGCTCGGCATCGTCCGCACACTCGAAGCGCTGCGCCTGGCCGAGGAGGCCGACGTCGATCTGGTCGAGATCGCGCCCACGGCGCAGCCGCCGGTCTGTCGCTTGATGGACTACGGCAAGTTCAAGTACCAGGAGCAGAAGAAGGCGCACGAGGCCAGGCTCAAGCAGAAGATCATCGAGATCAAGGAGGTGAAGTTCCGCCCCGCGACCGACGATCACGACTACCTGACCAAGCTGCGCAAGATGCGCGAGTTCCTGGCCGAGGGCGACAAGGCGAAGGTGACCCTGCGCTTTCGCGGCCGCGAGATGGCGCACCAGCAACTGGGCGCCAAGCTGCTCGAGCGGGTGCGCAGCGACGTCGAGGATCTGGCGGTGGTCGAGTCGATGCCGCGCCTGGAGGGCCGGCAGATGATCATGATGCTGGGACCGAAGAAGAAGAAGTGACCGGCGCGCCGCCGTTGCGCGGCGCGCGGTGCAGGGACCGCGCACGGCGCATGCCGGCGCGGATGACAAGTGAAGGCGGGCCGCAAGCCCTCCGCTACGGAGGCGCCCGCACTCATCCAAGAAGGAAGGGACGGCAGATGCCGAAGATGAAGACGAAAAAGAGCGCCGCCAAGCGCTTCGTGATCCGCGCCAGCGGCTCGATCAAGCGTGGCCAGGCGTTCAAGCGCCACATCCTCACCAAGAAGACCACCAAGGCCAAGCGCCACCTGCGCGGCGCCGTCAACATGCACGACGCCGACGTCAAGTCCGTGCGTCGCATGCTGCCCTACGGTTGAGGAGAAGCGACCATGCCCCGAGTCAAACGTGGTGTGACCGCGCGCGCGCGGCACAAGAAGGTGCTCGCCCAGGCCAAGGGCTTCACGCAGCGCCGCAGCAACGTCTTCCGCGTCGCCAAAGAGGCGGTGATGAAGGCGGGACAGTACGCGTACCGCGACCGGCGCAACCGCAAACGCGTGTTCCGTGCCCTGTGGATCGCCCGTATCAACGCCGCCGTGCGCGAGCACGATCTGTCCTACAGCGCCTTCATCAACGGCCTGAAGAAGGCCTCGATCGATCTCGACCGCAAGATCCTGGCCGACATGGCGGTGCTCGACAAGCCGGGTTTCGCGGCCGTGGTCGACAAGGTCAAGTCGAGCCTGGCCTCGGCCTAGCCGGCGCCGGGTCCGCCCGGCGCGCCGGCGCAGTCTCGACGGGGCCTGGCGCGATGCCGGGCCCTTGCCGTTGCCACTGCCGACTCGGTCTGCCCCCCACATGGATCTCGACCTCCTGCTACGCGAGGCGGCGGCCGCCTTCGCCGCCGCCGACCGGCCGGCAGTACTCGAAGACGAGAAGGCCCGCTTCCTGGGCAAGTCTGGCCGGCTCACGGCGCTGCTGAAGACGCTGGCCGGCCTCGCCCCCGAGGAGCGGCGGGTGCAGGGGGCGCAGATCAACCAGGCCAAGGAGGCGATCGAGGCGCTGCTTGCCCGGCGCCGTGCCGAGCTGGCCGAGGCGCAGCTCGAAGCGCGCCTGGCCCAGGAAGCGATCGACGTCACCCTGCCCGGTCGCAGCAGCGGCGCCGGCGGCATCCACCCGGTGATGCGCACCTGGATGCGGGTCGAGGAGATCTTCCGTTCGATCGGCTTCGACGTCGCCGACGGACCCGAGATCGAGTCCGACTGGTACAACTTCAGCGCCCTGAATAACCCGGAAAACCATCCGGCGCGCTCGATGCAGGACACCTTCTACGTCGACGCGCGCGACGGCGACGGCAGGCTGTTGATGCTGCGGACCCACACCTCGCCGATGCAGGTGCGCTACGCGCGCGCGCACCGGCCGCCGATCAAGGTGATCGCGCCCGGCCGCACCTACCGCGTCGACTCCGACGCCACCCACTCGCCGATGTTCCACCAGGTCGAGGGGCTGTGGATCGACGAGGCCGTGAGTTTCGCCGACCTGAAGGCGGTCTACACCGACTTCGTGCGCTGCTTCTTCGAGGACGACGACATCGCGCTGCGCTTCCGGCCGAGCTACTTCCCGTTCACCGAGCCGTCGGCCGAGATCGACATGATGTTCGCCAGCGGACCGAACCAGGGCCGCTGGCTCGAGATCTGCGGCGCCGGCCAGGTCCATCCGACCGTGGTGCGCAACTTCGGGCTCGATCCCGAGCGCTACATGGGCTTCGCCTTCGGCTCCGGGCTGGATCGGCTCACCATGCTGCGCTACGGAGTCGACGACCTGCGCCTGTTCTTCGAGGGCGACCTGCGCTTCCTGCGCCAGTTCAACTGACGCCGCCGCGGAGTCTGCAGATGCAATTGTCGGAGCGGTGGCTGCGCACCTTCGTCGATCCCGCCGTCGACAGCGACGAACTGGCGCTGCGCCTGACGATGGCCGGGCTCGAGGTCGAGGAGTCGGTGCCGGTGGCGCCGCCGTTCGCCGGTGTGGTGGTGGCGCGCGTGCTGTCGGTCGCACCGCATCCGGATGCCGACAAGCTCAGCGTCTGCGAGGTCGACGATGGCAGCGGCGCGATCAAGCGCATCGTCTGCGGCGCGGCCAACGTCGCCGCCGGCAAATTGGTGGCGTGCGCGCGAGTCGGCGCGCTGCTGCCGGGCGAATTCCGCATCAGGCAGGCGCGGGTGCGCGGCGTCGAGTCGCACGGCATGCTGTGCTCGGCACGCGAGCTGGGGCTGTCGCAGGACCACGCCGGCCTGCTGCTGCTGGCCGACGATGCGCCGCTCGGGCAGGACCTGCGCGACCATCTCGCGCTCGACGACCGGCGGCTGCTGTTGAAGCTCACGCCCAATCGCGGCGACTGTCTGAGCGTGGTCGGCGTCGCGCGCGAGGTGGCGGCGATCACCGGCGCCGCCCTGCGTCTGCCGGACTTCAGCCCGGTGGCGGCGAGCAGCGACGAGCGGCTGCCGGTGCGGGTGCTGGCGCCCGACCTGTGCGGGCGCTTTTCCGGACGCGTGATCCGCGGGCTCGACGCGCGCGCCGAGACGCCGGCGTGGCTGCGGCAGCGGCTTGAACGCTGCGGGCAGCGGCCGATCTCGGCGCTGGTCGACATTTCCAACTACGTGCTGCTGGAGCTGGGGCGACCGTCGCATGTGTTCGATCTGCGCAAGGTGAGCGGCGGCCTCGAGGTGCGCTGGGGTCGCGCCGGCGAGACGGTCGAGTTGCTCAACGGCCAGACGGTCGAGGTCGACCCGTGGGTCGGCGTGATCGCCGATGCGCGCGGCGTCGAGGCGCTGGCCGGAGTGATGGGCGGCCAGCACACGGCGGTGACGCTCGACACCGGCGACATCTACCTCGAAGCTGCCTTCTGGTGGCCGCAGTCGATCCAGGGCCGGGCGCGCCGCTTCAACTTCACCACCGATGCCGCCCATCGCTTCGAGCGCGGCGTCGACCCGTCGACCACCGTCGCTCACATCGAGTACCTGACGCGACTGATCGTCGAGATCTGCGGCACGCCGCAGACCCGCATCGGACCGATCGACGATCAGGTGCTGGCGCTGCCGCCGCGTGCGCCGGTGGCGATGCGCGCCGACCGCTGCCGGCAGGTGATCGGCGTGGCGATCGGCGACGACGAGATTGCCGCCGTCTTCGGTCGTCTCGGCCTGGCCTGCGAGCAGCAGGGCGGCCGCTTCGTGGTCGTGCCGCCGCCGTATCGCTTCGACCTCGAAATCGAGGAAGACCTGATCGAGGAAGTGGCACGCCTGCACGGCTTCGAGCGCATCCCCGACCGGCCGCCGCTGGCGCGCGCGAAGATGCGGGCGCAACCGGAAGCGCGCCGCTCGCCGCACGCGCTGCGCCTGGCGCTGTCGCAGGCCGGCTATCAGGAACTGGTCAGCTACAGCTTCGTCGAGGCCGCCTGGGAGCGCGACTTCGCCGGCAACGAGGCGCCGATCCGGCTGCTCAACCCGATCGCCAGCCACCTGGCGGTGATGCGCTCGACCCTGATCGGCAGCCTGGTGGCCGCTCTCAGGTTCAATCTGAACCGCAAGGCCGAGCGCGTGCGGGTGTTCGAGCTCGGTCGCGTCTTCATGGCCGACGAGACCGTGCCCGAAGGGCCGCTTTCGGTGCCCGGCATCGCCCAGCCGCAGCGGCTCGGCGGCCTCGCCTACGGCCCCGTGCACGAGCCGCAGTGGGGACAGCCGGCGCGCGACGTCGACTACTTCGATGTCAAGGGCGAGGTCGAACGCCTGCTCGCCGGCGTCGATCGCCTGCGCTTCGTCGCCGCCGCTCATCCGGCGCTGCATCCGGGGCGCAGCGCCCGCATCGATGACGGCGGCCGGTCGATCGGCTGGATCGGCGAGCTGCACCCGAAGCTGCAGCAGCGCTACGAGCTGGCGCGCGCTGCGATCGTGTTCGAGTTGGACCTGGCGGCGTTGCAGGCGCTGACCGTGCCGCGTGCGTATCCGGTGCCCAGATTCCCCGCGGTCGAGCGTGACCTCGCGCTGTGGTTCGGCGCCGCGGTCACCTGGCAGCAGATCGACGAGGTGATCGCCGATCTGAAGCGCCAGGACCGGCGGCTCGCCAGCGTGCGCGAGGTGCGTCTGTTCGACCTGTACCGGCCGTCCGTCGGCGACTCCGGGCGCCGGTCGGCTCCAGGTCCTAACGCTTTGTTATCTAAAGAGAAAAGTCTTGCCTTCCGAATCTGCCTGCAAGATACTGAACGCACCTTGAGCGACGCCGATGCCGATGCCGCCGTGGCGGCGATCGTCGACGAACTCGGCACCCGACTGGGCGCCCGTCTGCGGCAACAGTGATCATGGCCAACGAGCAGCGAACGCCCGCGATGACCTCTGCCGAGTCGGCGACCGCGGCGGTTGCCGAGCGCGGCAACGGCGGCAAGACGGTGACCAAGGCGGAACTGGCGGAGCTGTTGTTCGAGAACCTTGGCCTGAACAAGCGCGAGGCGAAGGACATGGTCGACGGCTTCTTCGACGAGATTCGTGCCGCCCTCGAACGCGGCGAGTCGGTCAAGCTCTCCGGCTTCGGCAACTTCCAGTTGCGCGACAAGCCGCAGCGGCCGGGCCGCAATCCCAAGACCGGCGAGGAGATCGCGATCACCGCGCGGCGCGTCGTGACCTTCCACGCCAGCCAGAAGCTCAAGACGGCGGTGGCCGAGGCCCAGTCCTGACGCGCTCGACCATTGCGCGCGGCGGATCGATTCCGTTCTCATGTCCTTGTACCGTCCCGAAGGACCGGCGACGCTGCCGCCGATTCCCGCCAAACGCTACTTCACGATCGGCGAAGTAAGCGACCTGTGCGGCGTCAAGGCGCACGTGCTGCGCTACTGGGAGCAGGAGTTCACGCAACTGCGGCCGATCAAGCGGCGCGGCAACCGCCGCTACTACCAGCACCACGAAGTGCTGCTCGTGCGGCGGATCCGCGAACTGCTCTACGAGCAGGGCTTCACGATCAACGGCGCGCGCAACCGGCTCGACGAGATCTCGACCCGGCGTGCGGCGCGCGGCAACGGCGAGTCGGGCGCGCTTGCTGCCGTGCAGTCGGAGCCGGCGCCGGCGCAACAGTTGTCGCCGCCGGCGCTGCGCGCCGCGCTGCTCGAAATCCGGACGCTGCTGGCGCCGAGCCAGGACGAGCCGGCCGCATGAGGCGGCGCCGGCGCCGCCGCAGCGCGTGTGTAGAATGCGCGGCAATTCGGGGCGTAGCGCAGCCTGGTAGCGCACTTGCATGGGGTGCAAGGGGTCGCGAGTTCGAATCCCGCCGCCCCGACCAGAGATTCGAGTCACGCAGGGCTAGCTTCCGCGCTAGCCCTTTTTTTTCGGGTGGTCGATCGGTGCGCATCCTGGTCTCCAACGACGACGGCTATCTGGCGCCCGGGCTGCAGGCGCTGGCGCGCATCGCCAGCCACTATGGCGAGGTGACCGTGGTGGCGCCGGAGCAGAATCACAGCGGCGCCAGCAACTCGCTCACACTCGCGCGTCCGCTCACGGTCGCCCGCGCCGACAACGGTTACTTCTTCGTCAATGGCACGCCGACCGATTGCGTGCACATCGCCCTGACCGGATTGCTCGACCGGATGCCAGACCTGGTGCTGTCCGGCATCAACAACGGCCAGAACATGGGCGACGACACGCTGTATTCGGGTACGGTGGCAGCGGCGATGGAAGGTCACCTGTTCGGCATTCCGTCGATCGCCTTCTCGCTCGTCGACCGGGGCTGGGCGCATCTGGACGCCGCCGGCTTTTGGTGCGAGCGCGTCCTGGCCTGCTACGCAGGCGCGCCGCTGGCCGCGCCCCTGCTGCTGAACGTCAACCTGCCCAACCGGCCGTTGGCCGAGGTGCGCGGCGTGCGCGTGACCCGGCTCGGCAAGCGGCATCCGTCGCAGCCGGCGATCCGGGCCGAGAATCCGCGCGGCGAGACGATCTACTGGATCGGTGCCGCCGGCAGCGCGATGGACGCCGGCCCGGGTACCGACTTCCACGCCATCGCCGAGGGCTGGGTGTCGCTGACGCCACTGCAAATCGACCTGACGCGCAGCGAACAGATCCCGCAACTGGCGGCCTGGATCGCGGCGCCGGAGGAAGGTCCGCTGCATGCGGCCGAGTGCGGCTCGACGCGCCCCGGCAGCTAGGCGCGGCGTGGGCGGCGATCCGGTGAGCGAGCGACTGGGCAATACCGGGCTGGCCTCGGAGCGCGTGCGCGAGCGCATGGTCGAGCGGGTGCGTGAACTCGGGGTGCGCGATGCGCGCGTGCTCGGCGCGCTCGCCGAAGTTCCGCGCCACGCCTTTCTGGAGCCGGCGCTCGCCAGCCGCGCCTACGAGGACACGCCGCTGCCGATCGGCCACGGTCAGACGATCTCGCAGCCGTACATCGTCGCCCGTACCGCGGAACTCGCACTGGCCGGCTGTGTCGATCCGAAGTCGGCCAAGGTGCTCGAGGTCGGAACCGGCTGCGGCTACGCGGCGGCCGTGCTGGCACGGCTGTTCGGCACCGTGGTCTCGATCGAACGAGTGCGCGCGCTGCATGAGCTGGCGCGCAACAATCTGCGGCCGCTGCGCATCGCCAACCTGCGCCTGGTCTATGGCGACGGCTTCGACGGCGTGCCGGCCGAGGCGCCGTTCGACGCGATCACCGCGGCAGCGGCCGGCGAGGAGCTGCCGCCGGCGTGGATCGAGCAGTTGAAGCCGGGCGGCCGCATCGTCGCGCCGCTCGGTTCGAGCGAACAAAGGATGACCGTGATCTGCAAGGACGATGCCGGCCGTGTCAGCCGCCGGACGGTCGAGGCGGTGCGCTTCGTGCCGCTGCGCACTGGCAAGACCTGACCGAACCTGGCCTGGGAGATCTGCCGATGAGTCGAAGTCCGATCCTGGCCGTGTTGCCGCTGCTGGCGCTGCTGGCCGGCTGTGCCACCGTGTCCTTGCGCGAGGCGCCGATCATCGATCGCAGCGAGCGCCGCGCAGCGGTGGCGGGCGCGGCGGCACCGGCCGCGCGCGCCGTGCGCGACGGCCAGTACGTGGTCCAGCGCGGCGACACGCTCTACAGCATCGCGCTCGAGTTCGGCCACGACTACCGCGATCTGGCGCGCTGGAACGCGCTCGACGATCCGTCGAAGTTGCAGGTCGGCCAGACCTTGCGCGTGCAGCCGCCGGCCGAGGCGGCTGCCGCGACCGTTGCCGCCGTGCCGGTGGCGCCCGTGGCCGCAGCCGAGGTGAGACCGCTGGCCGCGGCACCGGTCGCCGAGCCGAAGCCGCCGGCGATCGCGCCCGAACCCGCGCTGCCGGCGCACGGCGCCGCGCCGGTCACGACAGCGCCTGCGGCGCCCTCGGTGGCGGCTGCGCCGGCGGCCGCAGCACCGGCGCCATCGGCGTCGCCGCCCGCAGCGCAACCGCAACCGGCACCGCCGAGCGTGGAGCCGGCCGCCGAGCCGCGCGCCGCTGCGCCGGCCGTTCAGAGCGGGCTGACCTGGGCCTGGCCGGCGGCCGGCAAGCTGATCGAACCGTTCGACGAGGTGCGCAACAAGGGCATCGACCTCGCCGGCCAGGAAGGCGATCCGGTGCTCGCCGCCGGCGACGGTCAGGTCGTCTATCGTGGCAACGCCCTGCGCGGCTACGGCAACCTGGTGATCATCAAGCACAGCGACGACTTCATCTCCGCCTACGCGCACAACCGCCGGATCCTGGTCGAACAGGGTCAGAGCGTGAAGCGCGGCCAGCGCATCGCTGAAATGGGTCAGACCGACGCCGATCGGCCGAAGCTGCACTTCGAGATCCGCCGTCAAGGCCGGCCGATCGATCCCGTGCGCCTGCTGCCGTCGCGCTGACAGGCGATCGGGCGAGGCGAGGTTCGAGCGGCCCGCTCGCTGGCGAGCCGCGCGGGCGCGAGCGACCGGCGCCGGCTGCGCCCCGATGACGGCGTGACAGAGCCGGCGCCAGGGTACGAGCCGCGCGTCGCGGTCGATACAATGCCGCGTGACTCCGGTGCTGTGCTTCGACCTCGAGACCGTGCCCGACGTGGCCGGCCTGCGTCGCCTGCGCCGCGAGTGGGCCGGGCTCGACGATGCCGCCGTCGCGCAGGCGGCCGCCGCCGAGCGCCGCGAGCGCACCGGCGGCAGCGACTTTCTCCAGCACCACCTGCATCGGATCGTCGCCATCGGCTGCGCGTGGCGTGACGACGGCGGCTTTCGCGTGCGCTGCCTCGGCGACGCGGATGACTCCGAAGGCAAGCTGGTGCAGGACTTTTTCCGTCTGATCGACCGCTATTGCCCGCAACTGGTGAGCTGGAACGGCGGCGGCTTCGACCTGCCGGTGCTGCACTACCGGGCGATGGTCCACGGGGTGACCGCGGCCCGCTACTGGCAGCAGGGCGAAGACGACCGCGACTTCCGCTGGAACAACTACATCAGCCGCTACCACGCGCGCCATCTCGACCTGATGGACCTGCTGGCACTGTACCAGCCGCGCGCCAGCGTCGCGCTCGACGATCTGGCCAGGCTGTGCGGCTTCGCCGGCAAGCTCGGCTTCGACGGCGGCCGCGTCTGGCAGGCCTACCAGGCCGGTGAACTGGCGCGCATTCGCGACTACTGCGAGACCGACGTCGTCAACACCTATCTCGTCTACTGCCGGTTCCAGAAGATGCGCGGCCATCTGAGCGCCGCGGCCTACGCCGACGAGATCGGGCGGGTGCGCGCCGCGCTCGCCGAACGCGCCGGCGCGCCGCACTGGCAGGCCTTCCTCGCCGCCTGGGCCGACAGCTGAGATGCGGGAACCGTTCGCGATCGAGATCGACTCGCTCGATCTCGAAGGCCGCGGCGTCGGCCGCCGCGACGCCAAGGTGGTGTTCGTCGAGGGGGCGCTGCCGGGCGAACGCGTGCTGGCGGTCGCGACCAAGGTCAAGCCGGGCTACGAGACGGCGCGTCTGCTCGAAGTTCAGCGCGAGTGTGCGAGTCGCGTGCGTCCTGCTTGCCCGCACTTCGGCCTGCACGCCGGCGCCTGCGGCGGCTGCGCGATGCAGCACCTGGAGCCGCGCGCGCAGGTGGCGATCAAGCAGCGCGCGCTCGAAGATGCGCTCTGGCACATTGGCCGCGTGCGGCCGCAGCAGATCCTGCGGCCGATCCACGGCCCCACCTGGGGCTATCGCCATCGGGCGCGGCTGGCGGTGCGCTACGTGGCGCGCAAGGGCGGCGTCCTGGTGGGCTTTCACGAGCGCGCCAGCAGCTACGTCGCCGACATGCGCGAGTGCCATGTGCTGCCGCCGCACCTGAGCCGGCTGCTGCTGCCGCTGCGCGAACTGGTCGGGCGGCTGTCGGTGCGCGAGCGCCTGCCGCAGATCGAGATCGCGGTGGCTGGTGACGGCGAGCGGCGCCGCACCGCGCTCGTGTTTCGCCATCTGCTGCCGCTGACGCCGGCCGACCGCGAGCTGCTGGCGGCCTTCGGCCGCGAGCACGGCGTCGTGCCCTGGGTTCAGCCCGGCGGTCCGCAGACCGCGGTGGCGCTCGAGCCGGGCGGCACGGACGGCCTGGAGATCGAGTTGGCCGAGTTCGGCCTGCGCGTACCGTTCGCGCCGACCGACTTCACCCAGGTCAACCACCGCATCAACGAAGTCCTGGTCCGGCTGGCGCTGCGCCTGCTCGAGCCGCGGCCCGACGAGTGCGTCGCCGACTTCTTCTGCGGACTCGGCAACTTCACCCTGCCGCTGGCCACGCGCGCGCGCTGCGTGGTGGGGATCGAGGCTCAGGCGGCGCTCCTCGAGCGCGCGCGCGGCGCCGCCGAGCGCGCCGGCCTGGCCGCGCGCACGCACTGGCGCGCCAACGACCTGTTCGCGTGGTCGCTGGCGGACTGGGATCGGCTCGAGGCGCAGGCGGGACCGATCGGCGCCGTGCTGATCGACCCGCCGCGCGAGGGCGCGCTGGCGGTGGCGAAAACGCTGGTGCAGGCACTGCGTCGCCCGCGCCGCATCGTCTACGTCTCCTGCAATCCGGCCACGCTGGCGCGCGACTGCGCGCTGCTGGTCAACGACGGCGGCTGGCAACTTAGCGCCTGCGGCGTGGTCAACATGTTCCCGCACACTGCGCACGTGGAATCGATCGCCGTGTTCGAGGCCGGCGAGGCCGGTCGCGAGGGCTCGGCGTGCTAGGATTCGGCGCCCGTAGAGCGACGCAACTCATTCATTTTTCGAGTGATTTTGTTGCCTGCCGCAGTGCGGATCGGGCCCCTTCCTCGCCTCCCACTGAATTCCGGAACAACCCGCAATGGCCATCGAACGCACCCTGTCCATCATCAAGCCCGATGCGGTCGCCAAGAGCGCGATCGGAGCGATCCTGTCTCGCTTCGAGCGCGCCGGCCTGAAGATCGTCGCCGCACGCATGATGCATCTGTCGCGCGCGCAGGCCGAGGCGTTCTACGCCGTGCACCGGGCGCGACCGTTCTTCAAGGATCTGGTGAACTTCATGATCTCGGGGCCGATCATGGTGCAGGTGCTCGAAGGCGAGGGCGCGATTGCCAAGAACCGCGAACTGATGGGCGCGACCGACCCGAAGAAGGCCGCGCCCGGGTCGATCCGCGCCGACTTCGCCGACAGCATCGACGCCAATGCCGTGCACGGCTCGGATGCGGCCGAGACCGCGGCGGTCGAAGTCGCGTTCTTCTTCCCGTCGCTCGACATCCATTCGCGCTGAGCGACCGGGGTCGGAGTCCGTCGTGGATCGCGTCAACCTGCTCGACCTCGATGTCGCTGCCCTGACGGCGCTGGTCTCGTCGCTGGACGAGAAGCCGTTTCGCGCGCGCCAACTTGCGCGCTGGATCCACCGGCGCGGTGCCCGCTCCTTCGACGAGATGACCGATCTCGCCAGGTCGCTGCGGGCCAAACTGGGCGAGCGGGCGCAGATCGGCGCCGCGGCGGTGCTGCGCGACGCCAGGGCCGCCGACGGCACCCGCAAGTGGCTGCTCGACGTCGGCCAGGGAAACGCGATCGAGACGGTGTTCATCCCCGAAGACGATCGCGGCACACTGTGTATCTCGACCCAGGCCGGCTGCGCGATGGCCTGCCTGTTCTGCGCCACCGGTGCCCAGGGTTTCAACCGCAACCTCACGACCGCCGAGATCGTCGGCCAGCTCTGGTGGGCCGAGCACGCGCTGCGTGCCGACGCCGGCCTGAGCGCCGAGCACGAGCGGGTGATCAGCAATGTCGTGCTGATGGGCATGGGCGAGCCGCTGCAGAACCTGGAGGCGGTGCTGCCGGCGCTGCGCCTGATGCTCGACGACGACGCCTACGGGCTGTCGCGCCGGCGCGTGACGCTGTCCACCAGCGGCCTGGTGCGGCAGATGGACAAGCTCGCGCAGCAGTGTCCGGTAGCGCTGGCGGTGTCGCTGCACGCGCCCAACGACGACCTGCGCGACCGCCTGGTGCCCCTGAACCGCAAGCATCCGCTGCGCGACCTGATGGCTGCCTGCCGGCGCTACCTCGCGCATGCGCCGCGCGACTTCATCACCTTCGAGTACGTGATGATCGACGGCGTCAACGACCGCGACGAGCACGCGCGCGAGCTGCTGGCGTTGGTGCGCGAGGTGCCCTGCAAGTTCAACCTGATCCCGTTCAATCCGTTCGCCGGCTCCGCCCTGGCGCGATCGCCGGCGGCGCGGATCGCCGCCTTCGCCCGCATCCTGCAGGATGCGGGCATCGTCACGACCACGCGCAAGACCCGCGGCGACGACATCGATGCCGCCTGCGGCCAGCTGGCGGGCGAGGTGCGTGATCGCACGCGGCGCAGCGAGCGACGTGCCAAGTTGCCGCCGCTGGTGGCGTCGATCGAGAGCGTGTAGACGATGGCTGCCGTGAAGCGCATCGTCGCCGTCGCTGCCGTTGTCGGCGCCGCGCTGCTGCTGGCGGCGTGCGAGACCACGACCACGCTCAACGGCCGGCCGCAGGCGGCGCCGGCCGCGGCGCCGCGTCCGACCGAGGCCGACCTGCAGCGGCGCGCCGAGATCCGGCTGCAACTGGCGGCGACCTACTACCAGCAGCGCCAGTATGCGGTGGCCATCGAGGAGGCCCACCAGGCGCTGGCGCTCAATCCGAACCTGAGCGCCGCGCACGGCCTGCTCGGCCTGATCCACATGAATCTCGACGACCGCGCCCAGGCCGAAGCGAGCTTCGCGCGCGCGCTGCGGATCGATCCCGACAACCCCGAGCTGAACAACAACTACGGCTGGTTTCTGTGCCGCACCGGGCGCGAGCGCGCCGCGCTCGAGTACTTCCAGCGCGCCGCCGCCAACCGGCTGTACGTGACGCCGGCGCTGCCGCTGCAAAACGCCGGCGTCTGCATGATCCAGGTGCGCGACTTCAAGGCGGCCGAGTCGTTCCTGCGCCAGTCGCTCGAGCGCGATGCGACCTCGGCCGTGGTCAAGTTCCAACTGGCGCGGCTGTACCTGACGACGCGCCAGCTCGAACGCGCGAACTTCTACTTCAGCCTGCTCGAGCGCGATCTCGAACCGACCGCGGAGTTGCTCTGGCTCGGACTGCGAATCGCCCGCGCGCAAGGCGATCTGCAGGCCGAGCGCGGCTACGCCGAGCAGTTGCGCCGCCGCTTCCCGGGGTCGCCGGAGACGGGGCTGTTGCGGCGCGGAGCGTTCGATGAATGAAGCGGCGCCGCTGCCGGGCGCGGCGCCGGGCGGCGAGGCAGCGCCGGCAACCGGCTTCGGGCGCATGCTGGCGCAGGCACGCACGGCGCGCGGGCTTGGCCTGGCCGAGGTCGCAGCGCGCCTGCGCCTGCACCCGCGTCAGGTGACGGCGCTCGAGGAGGAGCGGTTCGACGCGTTGCCGGAGGCGCCGTTCGTACGCGGCTTCGTGCGCAACTACGCCAAGGAACTGCATCTCGATCCCGGGCCGCTGCTGGCAGCGCTCGATCGCGCCGCTCCCGCGCGCGAGCTCAAGGCGCCGCCGGCATCGGCAGTGACCCAGGCGGACGCGCGCCGGCTGAGCATCGAACGCGGCTCGCGCAGCGCAGTGATCGGCGGCGGACTTGGTCTGCTGGTGGTGCTTGGGGTGATCGGTTGGTTCGCTGCGCAGCGACCGGCGCTGCCGGCGCCCGAGGCGCCGCAGGCCGCGCGCACGGACTCGCCGCCGCCGGTCGCCACCGAACCGGCGCCGGCGGCGGCAGTCGCGCCCGCGGGCGAGGTGGCGGTTGCGGCGCTGCTGCGGCTGACCGTCGGCGAGCGGCCGTCGTGGGTCGAGATCACGCAGGCCGACGGCCGCGTCGTGTTGAGCGGGCTGCAGGAGCCGGGCACCGATCGCCGGCTCGGCGCTGCGCAGCCACCGCTGAGTGTGGTGATCGGCAACGCCTCGAGCGTCACCCTCGAGTACCGCGGCCGGCGCATCGACCTAGCCGCCCATACCCGCGCCAACGATCTGGCGCGCCTGACGCTGGAGTAACCGGCCGTGGCGATTCGACCACGCGCGCCTCGGACGCCCGCGTGCCACGCGCGGCGGCGGTGGCGCGCCGGCCAGGGATCCAGACCATGAACCGAGTGGCAGACGACAGCGCCGCGCTCGACGCCGCGCCCGCGTGCGTCGGGCCGCTGGCGCGCCGGCGCACGCGCCAGGTGACCGTGCGCTGGGGCGCGCGCGAGGTGCGAATCGGCGGCGGCGCGCCGGTGATGGTGCAGTCGATGACCAACACCGACACCGCCGATGCGATCGCCACCGCGATCCAGGTCAAGGAACTGGCACTCGCCGGCAGCGAAGTGGTGCGCATCACGGTCAACTCGCCCGAGGCGGCGGCCGAGGTGGCGGCGATCCGCGACCAGCTCGACCGCATGGCCATCGACGTGCCGCTGGTCGGTGACTTCCACTACAACGGCCACAAGCTGCTTGCCGACTTCCCGGGCTGCGCAACATCGCTGTCGGCGTACCGGATCAATCCCGGCAACGTCGGCCGCGGCGCCCGCCGCGAGGACAACTTCGCACGCCTGATCGCGGTGGCCGCGCGCGAAGCCAAACCGGTGCGCATCGGCGTCAACTGGGGATCGCTCGACCAGGAGCTGCTGGCGCGGATGATGGACGACAACGCGCGCCGCGCGCGGCCGTGGGAATCGGGCGCGGTGCTGCGCGAAGCGCTGGTGCGTTCGGCGATCGAAAGCGCGCAGCGTGCCGAGGAACTCGGCCTGGGCGGCGACATGATCGTGCTGTCGGCCAAGGTCAGCGGCGTGCAGGATCTGATCGCCGTCTACCGCGAACTGGCGCGCCGCTGCGACTATCCGCTGCACCTCGGGCTGACCGAAGCCGGGATGGGCAGCAAGGGCATCGTCGCATCGACCGCGGCGCTGGCGGTGCTGCTGCAGGAAGGCATCGGCGACACGATCCGCGTGTCGCTGACGCCGGCGCCGGGCGAGCCGCGCACGCGCGAGGTCGAGGTCGCGCAGCAGATCCTGCAGACGATGGGGCTGCGCGCCTTCGCGCCGATGGTGATCGCCTGCCCCGGCTGCGGCCGCACCACGAGCACCTCCTTCCAGGAACTGGCGCAGCGCATCGAGGGCTTCCTGCGCGAGCAGATGCCGGTCTGGCGCCGGCAGTACCCGGGCGTGGAGACGATGCACGTGGCGGTCATGGGCTGCGTGGTCAACGGACCCGGGGAGAGCCGGCACGCCAATGTCGGCATCAGCCTGCCCGGCTCGGGCGAGGCGCCGGTGGCGCCGGTGTATGTCGATGGCGAGCGCACGGTGACCCTCAAGGGCGAGCGGATCGCCGAGGAGTTCCAGGCGATCGTCGCCGACTATGTGCAGCGCCGCTATGCGCGGGCTGCGGGCGAAGCGCAATGATGGCGGTCGGTGGCGGGCCGCGGTCGGCGCCGGTGC
>Ga0208609_100190_pt1 | contig 27004 bp, 27 predicted proteins | sample SubbioR11_8A_Apr_FD_184813 | JGI IMG/M metagenome (GOLD analysis project Ga0208609, IMG submission 184813) | Serpentinite rock and fluid subsurface biosphere microbial communities from McLaughlin Reserve, California, USA - CR11_8A_Apr (SPAdes) | ecosystem: Environmental > Terrestrial > Deep...
CCCGCCGAGCAGCGCCGCGCGCGCCTGCCGCAGATAGCGCTCGCCCCAGGCGCGCGCCTCCTCGCCGAGCGGCACGACCCGTTCGCGCGCGCCCTTGCCAATCACGCGCACCAGTCCCTCGTCGAGCGACAACTCGACCGTGCGCAGCGCGACCAGCTCGGAGACCCGCAACCCGGTCGCGTACAGCAGTTCCAGCATCGCCCGGTCGCGCACCCCGAGGTCGCTGTCGATGTCGGGCGCGGCCAGCAGCGCCTCGACCTGCGCCTCGCTCAGGGTCGCGGGAAAGCGCGCCGGGCGCCGCGCCGAGGCCAGCCGCAGGGTCGGGTCGGCGCGCACGTGCGCCTCGCGCAGCGCCCAGCGAAAGAAGCGCCGGAAGGTCGCCAGTCGGCGGTTGGCGGTCGACGCGCGCGAGTGCGGATGCGCGCGCGCGAAAAAGCCCTGCAGGTCGCTCTCGCTGGCCGCGGTCAGCGAGCGGCCGGCGAGATCGCGGCGCAGCGCCTGCAGGTCGCGGCGATAGGCGGCGAGCGAGTTCGCCGCCAGCCCGTCCTCGAGCCAGAGCGCGTCGACGAAGGCGTCGATCAGCGCATCGACCGGGGCGGCCGCGACAGCGCTGGCCGGTGGTCGGCCGCCCCTGCCAGTGCCGGCTGCCGACGACGTGCCTGCCATCGAGCGCTGGCGCCTCTCAGCCGCCGATCAGACCCCGCTTGAGCGCGGCATCGACCGGCTTGTCACCGATCCAGATGCGCAGCACGGCGGCGAAGAAGTCCTCGCCCGCAATGGCGCTGCCGCGCGGCTGGCCGTTGAGGGTGATGCGGGTGCCCGCCTCCGGCGTGAACTCGAAGTTGATCAGGTCGCCGCGCTTGACCTCGCCGACCGCCTTCAGGCTTGCGTTCAGGGCGTCGATCTGCGCCTTGAAGCCCGCCACCTGGGCTTCGGTCAGGTTGGCGCGCAAGCCGTCGTTCAGAGCACTGGCGAACGACTCGGCGTCGACGTTGCGCAGCATCGCCATCGCCACGCGCCGCGGCCCCTTCTGCGCCAGCAGCGCCTGCGCCGTGTTGGCCTTCTGCGGCACGTACAGACCGGCAACGTAGACGCGGAAGATGGCGCGCGTGCGCAAGCCGACGCCGTTCAGTTGCAGCGCCGTGCCGCCGAGCTGGATCGTCTGATCGAACTTCACGCCCTCGATCTCGACCGTCTGCGCAACGGCCGAGCCGGACAGTGCCGCCGCGGCCGACAGCGTGGCCGCGAACACCAGTTGCAGGAAGTGGCTGCGCTTCATCTGTGTCTCCTTTGGTTGTGGTGATTCTGGTCGCTGTGATCGGCGCCCCGCCGGCGGCGCTCAAACACCGAGCAGGCCGCGCTTGAGCTCGGCGTCCGCCGGATGCGGGCCGAGCCAGACCCGCAGCACCGCGTTGTAGAAGTCTTCGCCCGACATGGTCGGCGTGATCGCCACCGAATTCTGCATCACCCGGGCACCGGCGTGCGGCGTGTAGTCCCAGGTCACGTGGTCGGCACGGCGCGCAACGACGATGTTGGCGATCACGCCGGTCAGCGCCTGCCACTGCTCGCGCCACACCTCCAGCTGCTGCGGGCTGTAGTGGCGGCGCATGCCGAGGTCGAGCGAGTTCATGAACAGTTCGGCCTCGACGTCGCGCACGAAGCGCATCGACATCCGGCGCGGTCCGCGCTGGGCGAGCAGCGTCTCGGGATCCGAGCTGCGCTGCGGCACGTAGAGCGCACCGACATACACCGGCAGGAAGAAGCGGCGGCGCACGCCGACGCCGTTGAGCACGAGATCGGCGCCACCCAGTCGCAACGTAGCTTCGAAGCGGAAGCCCTCGACTTCCCTCGCCTGCGCGCGCGCGCCGCCGGCGCCGACCGCGCCGGTCATCGCCACCAGCGCGCCGAGCGCGCGGCGCCGCGTCCAGCGAGCGCCGCCGGCGCTCACGCTGGCGCCTTTCCCAGGCCCTTGGGCAGCGGGAAGACGACGCTCTCGTGGACGCCGTCGAGGCTGCGCACGCCGCTCGCGCCCATCGCCTTGAGTCGCTCGATCAACTCCCGCACCAGCAGTTCCGGCGCCGAGGCGCCGGCCGTCACCCCGACCCGCTGCCGTCCTTCGATCCAGGCCGGATCGAGGTCCTGCGCGGTGTCCACCAGATAGGCGGGCACGCCGAAGCGCTCGGCGACCTCGCGCAGGCGATTCGAATTGGAGCTGGTCCTGCTGCCGATCACGATCACGACCTCGACCTGCGGCGCCATCAGCCTGACCGCGTCCTGGCGGTTCTGCGTCGCGTAGCAGATGTCGGCCTTCTTCGGCGCCTCGATCGCCGGGAAGCGTTCGCGCAAAGCGGCGACGATCGTGGCGGCATCGTCGAGGGACAGCGTCGTTTGCGTCACGTAGGCGAGATGGTTCGGATCGCGAACCTGCAGCCGGGCGACGTCGGCCACCGACTCGACCAGGTGCATGCCGTCGTCCGACTGGCCCATCGTGCCCTCGACCTCGGGATGGCCGGCGTGGCCGATCATCACCACTTCCCTGCCCTCGGCCCGCATCTTGGCGACCTCGACGTGGACCTTGGTCACCAGCGGACAGGTAGCGTCGAACACCCGCAGGCCGCGTGCCCTGGCCTGCGCCTGCACGGCGCGCGAGACGCCATGGGCCGAGAACACCACCGTGCTGCCGGCCGGCACCTGGTCGAGATCCTCGACGAACACCGCGCCCTTGGCGCGCAGGTCGCCGACGACGAAGGTGTTGTGCACGATCTCGTGCCGGACGTAGATCGGTGCGCCGTGCGACTGCAGGGCGCGCTCGACGATCTCGATCGCGCGGTCGACGCCGGCGCAAAAGCCGCGCGGCTGAGCCAGTAAGACCTCCACTCAGAGCACTCCGATCACGCGCACGGAAAAGCGCAGTGCCAGTCCGGCCAGGGGATGGTTGAAGTCGACCAGCGCACGCGTGTCGTCGAGCGACCGCAGCACGCCGCACAGACGCTCGCCGCGGTCGTCGCGAAGCTCGACATGGTCGCCGGGCCGATGGTCGCGTCGCGCTGCGCTGCTGGCTTCGAAGGCGGCGCGCTCGATCGCCTGCACGCGCTGCGGATCGCGCCGGCCGTAGGCCTCGCCGGGCGCGAGATCGAAGCTCGCCTCAGCGCCCTCCTGCAGACCGATCAGCCGCCGCTCCAGCTCCGGTGCCACCTGTCCGGCGCCGATCGCGAGCGTCGCCGGCCGCGACGACAGGGTGCTGATCAGCTCGCGCTCGACACCATCGGCGAGCACCGCCAGTCGATAATGCAGCGTGACGTGCGATCCAGGCGCGATCCGGTCCACGGCAGCCTCGTGGAAAGCCACAAGTCTAGCGAAGGGGCGGGCGATGGCGATCAAGGACTGGCCCGAATCCGAGCGCCCGCGCGAGCGCCTGCTGCGCCAAGGGGCGGCGGCGCTGTCCGACGCCGAACTGCTGGCGATCTTCCTGCGGGTCGGTGTCGCCGGGCGCTCGGCGATCGATCTGGCCGGCGATCTGCTGGCCCGCTTCCGCGGCATCAACGCCCTGTTCGCGGCGCCGCCGGCGGAGTTTCTCTCGATCAAGGGCCTGGGCGAAGCGAAGTACGTGCAGTTGATGGCCGCGCATGAGCTCGCCCAGCGCGCGCTCAAGGAGCGCATCCGCCGCGACACCGTGCTCACCTCGCCGGACAAGGTGCGCGACTACCTGCGCCTGCGCATCGGCCACTTGCCGCACGAGGTGTTCTTCGCTCTGTTCCTCGACGCCCAGAACCGCCTGCTCGAAGCGCAGGAACTGTTCCGCGGGACGCTCACCCAGACCAGCGTGCACCCGCGCGAAGTCGTCAAGCGCGCGCTGGCGCTGAATGCCGCGGCGCTGGTGTTCGCGCACAATCATCCGTCCGGGCTGGCCGAACCTAGCCGGGCCGACGAGCTGCTCACGCGCGCGCTCAAGGACGCCCTGCAGCTGGTCGACGTGCGGGTGATCGACCATCTGATCGTCGCCCACGCCGACATTGTGTCCTTCGCCGAGCGCGGACTCCTCTGAACCGAGACCGCAGCGCCGCGCGCGCCGCTCGGCAGTTGCCGGCCGGCCCTGGCTCCGGGCTCATACCTCACGGGACAGGACGCCGATTTGGACGGCCGCGCGGCTGCCCCTATAATGCGCGGCTTTTCGCCTCAGGCGCCACGCGCAGCCGGCGCTGCCGGCCGCACGCGCGGGCGGTCATTGTTCAGGAGTTCTTGCGATGTCACGCGTGTGTCAAGTCACCGGCAAGCGGCCGATGGTCGGCAACAACGTTTCGCACGCCAACAACAAGACCAAGCGCCGCTTCCTGCCCAACCTGCAGTACCGGCGGTTCTGGGTCGAGAGCGAGAACCGCTGGCTGCGCCTGCGCCTGACCAACGCGGCGCTGCGCACGATCGACAAGAAGGGCATCGACGCGGTGCTCGCCGATCTGCGCGCCCGCGGCGAGGCCGCTTGAATCGCTAGTCGAAGGAGACAACCATGGCCAAGGGCGGGCGCGAGAAGATCAAGCTGGAGTCGACGGCCGGCACCGGCCACTTCTACACGACCACCAAGAACAAGAAAACGACGCCGGACAAGCTGTCGTTTTCGAAGTTCGATCCGGTGGCACGCAAGCACGTCGACTACAAGGAAGTGAAGCTCAAGTAGTCCGGCGTCACCGGCACTGAGGCAAAGCCCGGTCCACCGGGCTTTTTTGCGCCGCGCGCAGCCGCGACGGATTGCTGCGCGCTCGGGGCGCAGGCAGCACGGCGCGCTCAAGCGCCGGCGCGCAACGCCGGGCCAGCCGGCGCGTAGCTGCGAATGCGGATCGCCGCATTCTGCGGGGCGTCAACGCCGCTCGCCTCGGCGCGCGCGATCCAGTCCTGCAGATGCACCAGCGCCTGTTCGCGCGAGGCGCTCGACCGATCCCAGGTAGCCAGCAACTCGGCTCTCATCTCGACCACCATGAGGATCGCGCGGCTGCGGCCGAGGACTTCGCGCAGGGTCTGCTGCTGCGCCGCCGGCAGCACCGAAACATCGCCGCTGCGCAGCCAGCGACGCAGCGCCGCGAAGCGGCGCCGATCGTGGGCCGGCAGGCGCATGCGCGCGAGTTCCTGCGCATAGGCGCGCCGCAGATCGCGCGCCAGACGCGCCAGCAGGTACAGCACCTTTCTCAGGCCGCGCGTCTGCGGGCTGTGCGGATCGTCGGCCGTTTCGCACTTGGCGTGGTGCTTGCGGTGGATCGCCACCCACTCCTTGGTCTGCATGCCGGTGGTCAGCCACAGCCACAGGCGAAACCCGTGCGCCGCCACCGGATGCAGATCGACACCGCGGTGCGCCTGCGAACGATGCAGGTAGATCGTCACGCCGGCGATCGTCAGGTGGGTCAGGAGCAGGGTCGCCAGGACCACCTGCCACCAGGACAGGGCGAGCAGTCCCCCGTCCAGGAACTCGAACAGATACATGCGCACTCCGGATCGCCACCAGCGGACGTGGCGCAATGAGATTGGCTGGATCGCCGCGCGGCGGCACGCGGGCCGTGCCGGCGGTGATTGTACGGGCCGCCGCACCGCGGGCGGCCTGCACCCGGTTCGCGGGCCGACGGCCGCCCGGCCGCAGTACTAGCCCGCCGAGCGCGCGGGCAGGCTGCTGCCGGACGCCGGCGGCGGCGTAACCGCGGCCGACGTGTCGGCGCGAGCCGACGGGAAGCGGATCGACGCGGCTCGAAAGGCGGCGAGGATCGACTGTGCGACCGCCGACTGGACGTTGAGCCGGCCGCGCTCCGGATCGGCGACCCAGAAGCCGACCTCGAGTTCGAGGCCGTCGGCGCCGAAACCCAGCAGCGCCGCCGCCGGCGGCGGCTCGGCGAGCACGCGCGGCTGGCCGCGGGCGGCGTGTTCCATGATCCGCAGCGCGTCCACGACGTCGGTTTCATAGTCGACCGGCACCTTGACCGACAGCCGCACGTTGCGGTCGCTGAAGGAGTGATTGCTGACCGGCTGCGCCACCAGCATCTCGTTGGGCACGATCGCTTCGGTGCCGTCGAGCGCGCGCACCACGGTGTAGCGCGTGTTGATCTGGGTCACCGCCCCCTGGTACTTGTCGACCGTGATCAGGTCGCCGATGCGCAGGCTGCGATCGAGCAGGATGATGAAGCCGCTCACGTAGTTGCTGGCGATGCGCTGCAGGCCGAGGCCGAGGCCGACGCCAAGCGCGCCGCCGAACACCGACAGCACGGTCAGATCGAAGCCGATCAGCGACAGTCCGGTGAGCACCGCGAACAGCACCAGCGCCGCGCGCACGACGCGCGCCACCACCGCGCGCACGTTCGAGTCGAGCGAGGCGGCGCGCATCAGCCGCGCCTCGATGCTGGCGCCGAGCCACAGCGCGGCGAGCAGCGTCGCGAACGCGGTCAGCACGCCGGTGAGCGCCGTCCACAGCGAGACCTCGACCGCGCCGATCGGCAGGCTCGTCGCCCGCAGCCAGGCAACCAGACCGTCGAGCCAGCCGACCAGGTGCAGCGCGATCAGCGCCCAGATGGCAGCCGCGGTGCTGCGCTCGAACACCGCCAGCAGCACCACGCTCTTGAACGCGCGCCGCAGGGCGTAGATCAGGAGCCGCACGGCCGCCATCGCCGCGAACAGCACCATCGCCAGGCGCAGCAGGCGCGCGTCGGCGCTGGTGACGATCAGCCCGGCCAGCCGCAGGCCGGCCTCGCCGGCCCACAGCAGCGCCTGCGCCGCCAGCGGAAAGGCCAGGCGGCGCACGCCCTCGATCGAAAAGCGCAGGGCATCGACGCCGGCGCCGGCGCCATCGGCGCGCGCCACCTGCAGTCGCGACTGCGTGTGCCGATGCACGAGGCGCGCGACCACGACCGCGCCGGCGATCGCCGCCAGCACCACGATCAGCGTCCACAGATACAGCGGCCGCGCCAGGCCGCCGGTCACGGCGGCCACCAGTTCGGCGAGCGGCGCCTGCGCCATGTCAGTCGCCGCGGCCGGTCGAGCGGCCGCGCTCGAGCACGGCGGCGAAGAAGCCGTCGCTGCCGTGCAGATGCGGCAGCATCACGAAGTACGGCGCGAAGCGGGCTGCATGGTCGATCTCGATGCCCTGCTGCGCCAGCACCTCGGCCGCCGCCACCGGCCCGAACTGCGGGCTGTCCTGCAGAAAGCGCTCGATCACCTCGCGGTTCTCGCGTGCCAGCACCGAGCAGGTGGCATAGACGAGCCGGCCGCCCGGCTTGACCAAGCGCGCTGCCGCGCGCAGCACGCTCGCCTGCACGGCGCCGACGCGCGCCAGTTCGGTCTCGTCGAAACGCCACTTGAGGTCGGGATTGCGGCGCAGGGTGCCGCTGCCCGAGCAAGGCGCATCGACCAGCACGCGGTCGATCTTGCCCGCCAGACGCTTGACCTTGGCGTCGTTCTCGCTCTGGATCGCCGCCGGATGCACATTCGACAGGCCGCTTCGCTTCAGGCGCGGACCGAGGCCGGCCAGGCGGCGAGCGTTGATGTCGAACGCGTAGATGCGCCCGCTCGACCGCATCAGCGCGCCCAGGGCGAGCGTCTTGCCGCCGGAACCGGCGCAGAAGTCGGCAACCATCTCGCCGCGACGCGGCGCCACCAGCCGCGCGATCAACTGGCTGCCCTCGTCCTGCACCTCGATCGCTCCGTCGCGGTACAGCGCCCAGCGCGTCAGCCCCGGCTTCTCGTACAGACGGATGCCCTCCGGCGAGAAGCGGGTCGGCTGCGCGTCGAGCGGCGCATGCTCGGCGCCGGCGGCGCGCAGGCTGGCGAGCACTTGGTCGCGGCCGGCGCGCAGCGTGTTCACGCGCAGGTCGAGCGGTGCCGGCTCGGCCAGGACCTCGATCAGCGCCGCGGCGTCCTGGTACTCGGCACCGATCGCCGCGTACAGCCACAGCGGCAGTTCGGCGCGCACCGCCGCCGGCGCCGTCGCCAGGTCGATCGCCAGAGCGTTGCGCACCGCGCGCTCGTCGCCGCGCAGTTCGCGGGCAGCGAGCGCGGCCACTCCGTGCTGGCGCGCCAGCGTCACCAGCGCCGCCAGACGCGGCGCGCGCACGGCCACCGCCGGCTGCAGCAGCCACTTGAGCGTGGCGTAGTGGCGCAGCGCGTGGAAGCAGCCTTCGGCGATCAGGCCGCGGTCGCGCGCGCCCAGGCGCGGATGCTCCTTGAAGAAGCGCGACATGATCGCGTCGGCCGGGCCGTCGAAGCGCAGGACTCGGCCGAGCAGCCAGCTCAGGTGCTCGACCACGACGGCATCGATGCCGGGATCCTGGCGATCGCGCCCCGCCTGCGCGGGCGCGCGCGCGCGCGCGGCGGACTGGCCGGCGCGGCGTGACGCTGCGCCTGGCGCTCGCCGCCGGGCCGCGGCGGGCGGCGGCCGACGCGCGCTCACCACGCGCTCACCACGAGTTCGGCGTCGCGGCCGGCGGCCACTTCGACGCGTCCGTCACGCAGCACGACCGCGCCCTCGAGCAGCAGGCGCACGCAGCGCGGCAGCAGGCGGTGTTCCTGCTCGAGCACGCGCGCCGCCAGCGTCTGTTCGGTGTCGTCGCTGCGCACGGCAACCACCGCCTGGGCGATGATCGCGCCGCCGTCGACCGCGCTGGACACGAAGTGCACGGTGGCGCCGTGCACGCGCACCCCGGCGGCGAGCGCCTGGCGGTGTGTCGCCAGCCCGCGAAAGCTCGGCAGCAGCGACGGATGGATGTTGATCATCCGGCCGTCGTAGTGGGCAACGAACGGCGCGGTCAGTACGCGCATGAATCCGGCGAGCACGATCAGGGTCGGACGGTGCGCGTCGATCGCCGCCATCAGCGCCCGATCGAAGTCTTCGCGCGAGGCGAAGTCGGTGTGTGCGACCACCGCCGTCGGCACCCCTGCGGCGGCGGCGATCGCCAGTCCGGCCGCCTCGCGCCGATTGCTGATCACGGCAGCGATGCGCGCGTCGAGCGTCTGCGCCCAGCGCTGCTCGCGCGCCGCCGCCAGCAGCGCCGCCAGATTGCTGCCCCGGCCCGAGATCAGGCACACGATGTTCCTCATGACCGCGCGCATTCTACGCAGCCGGTCGCAATTCCTCGGAAAATCAACGAGTTCGCGCGGGTGCCTGGACCCTCGCCCCGTATAATCGCGGCCTCTTCCGATCTGTCGCAGGCGCGGCCTCGACCCGCAATGAAGATCTTTCGCGGCCTTCCGGCGGTCGCGGCGCGCGCACCGGTGGCGCTGACCATCGGCAACTTCGACGGCGTGCATCGCGGCCATCAGGCGCTGCTGGCGCAAGTGGTCGCGGCCGCGCGCGCGCGCGGCATCGTCTCGGCGGTGATGACCTTCGAGCCGCACCCGCGCGAGTTCTTCGCGCCCGAGCAGGCGCCGGCCCGCATCGCCAACCTGCGCGACAAGCTCGATGCGCTGCAGGCGGCCGGCATCGAACGGGTGTTCATCCAGCACTTCGGCCGCAGCTTCTCGCAGATGTCGGCCGAGGACTTCGTGCGGCGGGTCCTGATCGACGCCTGCCGCACGCGCTGGCTGATGATCGGCGACGACTTCCGCTTCGGCGCCCGGCGCACCGGCGACGTGGCGCTGCTGCGCGCGCGCGCCACCGCCGGCGGTTACGAGGTCGTCCAGTGTCCGACCGTGAGCGAGGATGGCGAGCGCATCTCCAGCTCCGCCGTGCGGCACGCGCTCGCCTGCGGCGATCTGCACCTGGCCGCGCGCCTGCTCGGACGTGCGTACGCGATCAGCGGCCGCGTGCAGCACGGCGCCCGTCTCGGCCGCCAGATCGGATTCCCGACCCTGAACCTGCGCATCGCCCACGCCAGGCGGATGCGGCAGGCGGCCCTGCACGGAGTGTTCGCGGTGCGCGTGCACGGACTGCAGGCGCAGGCGCTCGACGGCGTCGCCAGTGTCGGCCTGCGGCCGACCGTCGACGACAGCGGCCGCTGGCTGCTCGAGGTGCACCTGTTCGACTTCGACCGTCGGGTCTACGGGCATCTGGTGCGCGTCGAGTTCGTGCACAAACTGCGCGACGAGGCACGCTATGGCTCCTTGGCCGAACTCGCCGAGGCGATCCGGCACGACGCCGAGCGCGCGCGCGCGCTGCTGGCGACCGACGATCGGCGGCTGCGTGCGACCACCTCCACCTGAGCTTCAGTTGTTCCAACCTTGTCGAGCCCGAGGGGGCCAAGGAGCCTTCGCAGATGCCTAACGACGCCAGGCCCGGCCAGCGGCCGGCCGCCGATGCCACCGACCGCAAGTACCCGCTGAACCTGCCGGAGACGCCGTTTCCGATGCGCGCCGACCTGCCCAAGCGCGAACCAGGCTGGGTCCGGCAGTGGGACGACGGCAAGGTCTACGCCGCGATCCGCGCCGCACGCAAGGGCGCGCCGAAGTTCATCCTGCACGACGGCCCGCCGTACGCGAACAGCGAGATCCATCTGGGCACAGCGGTCAACAAGATCCTGAAGGACATGGTGGTCAAGTCGCGCTCGCTCGCCGGCTTCGACGCCGTGTACGTGCCCGGCTGGGACTGCCACGGCATGCCGATCGAGATCCACATCGAGAAGAAGTTCGGCAAGCACCTGCCGCGCGCCGAGGTGCAGGCCAAGGCGCGCGCGCATGCGACCGAGCAGATCGCGCTGCAGATGGCCGGCTTCAAGCGGCTCGGCGTGCTCGGCGACTGGGACAACCCATACCGGACGATGACCTTCAAGGCCGAAGCCGACGAGATCCGCACGCTCGGCCGGATGATGGAGCGCGGCTTCGTCTACCGGGGGCTCAAGCCCGTGAACTGGTGCTTCGACTGCAACTCGGCGCTGGCCGAGGCCGAGGTCGAGTACATCGACAAGAAGACGCCGGCGGTCGACGTTGCATTCCCACTGGCCGCCGGCGAGGAGGCGAAGGTCGCGCGCGCCTTTGGCGTCGCGAGCCTCGGCTTGCCCACCGCGACCGCGATCTGGACCACCACGCCCTGGACGATCCCTTCCAACCAGGCGCTGAACCTGCACCCCGAGATCGTCTACGCGCTGGTCGACTGCCGCGACCGGTTGCTGATCCTCGCGCGCGAGCTGGTCGACGCCTGCCTGCTGCGCTACGGCCTGAAGGGTCGCGTGATCGCCGAGACCGTGGGTCGGGCCCTGGAGCGGGTCAACTTCCGGCATCCGCTGGCCGGCCTCGACCCGGGCTACGACCGCCTCGCGCCCGTGTACCTCGGCAGCTACGTGACCGTGGAGGCCGGCACCGGCATCGTGCACTCGGCGCCGGCCTACGGCGTCGAGGACTTCGAGTCGTGCAAGGCCTACGGCATGAGCAACGACCAGATCATGAATCCGGTGCAGGGCGACGGCGTGTTCGCGCCGCAGTTGCCGCTGTTCGGCGGCATGAAGATCTGGGACGCGAACACGAAGGTGGTCGACGCGCTGCGCGTGGCCGGCCAACTGTTGCACGGCGCCAGCGAGAGCCACTCGTACATGCACTGCTGGCGCCACAAGACGCCGCTCGTCTACCGCGCCGCCAGCCAGTGGTTCGTGCGCATGGACGGCGCCACCCGCGAGAGTGCCGGCCTGATGCAGACCGAGACCGTGGGCGAGACGCTGCGCCAGACCGCGCTCAAGGCGATCGAGGCCACCGCCTTCTACCCGGCCTGGGGCAAGGCGCGCCTGCACGGGATGATCGCCAACCGTCCCGACTGGTGCATCTCGCGCCAGCGCAACTGGGGCGTGCCGCTGCCGTTCTTCCTGAGAAAGAGCGACGGCAGCCTGCATCCGCGCACCCTCGAGCTGCTGGAAGCGGCCGCGCGCAAGGTAGAAGAAGGCGGAGTCGAGGCGTGGAGCAAGGCTGCGGTCGAGGACTTCCTGCCGGCTGCCGAGGCGGCCGACTACGAGAAGAGCCACGACATCCTCGACGTCTGGTTCGACTCGGGTTCGACCCACCGCACGGTGATGCGCGGCTCGCACGCCGCCGACCTCGCCTACCCGGCCGACCTGTACCTGGAGGGCTCGGACCAGCACCGCGGTTGGTTCCACTCGTCGCTGCTCACCGGCGCCGCGATCGACGGCCGCGCGCCGTACAAGGCGCTGCTCACGCACGGCTTCGTGGTCGATGCCCAGGGCCGCAAGATGAGCAAGTCGCTCGGCAACGGCATCGATCCGCGCGAGCTCGCCGAGCGGCTCGGCGCCGAGATCATGCGCCTGTGGGTGGCCGCCACCGATTACTCGGGCGAAATCTCGATCGGCGACGAGATCCTCAAGCGCGTGGTCGAGAGCTACCGCCGGATCCGCAACACGCTGCGCTTCCTGCTCGCCAACACCAGCGACTTCGACCTCGGCCGCGACGCGGTGCCAATCGAGCGGATGCTGGAGATCGACCGCTACGCGCTGGCGCTCACCGCCCAGTTCCAGGCCGAGGTGCTGGCGCACTACGAGCGCTTCGAGTTCCACCCGGTGGTGGCGCGCCTGCAGACCTTCTGCTCCGAGGACCTCGGCAGCTTCTACCTCGACATCCTCAAGGACCGGCTGTACACCTGCGGCGCCGATTCGCCGGCGCGCCGCTCGGCGCAGACCGCGCTGTGGCACATCAGCGCCAGCCTGCTGCGCCTGATGGCGCCGTTCCTGAGCTTCACCGCCGAGGAAGCCTTCGCGCTGTTCAGCCCGGGTCGCAAGACGATCTTCGCCGAGACCTACCACGAGTTGCCGGGCGTCGCCGGTCACGAGGCGCTGCTCGCCAAGTGGCAGACGCTGCGCAGCCTGCGCACCGAGGTCCACAAGCGGCTCGAGGCCGAGCGCGAGGCGGGCCGGATCGGCTCGTCGCTGCAGGCCGAGCTCGACCTGCACCTGGCCGGCGAGCGCCACGCACTGGCGGCCACGCTCGGCGACGATCTGCGCTTCGTCATGCTCACCAGCCGCGCGACGCTGCACGCGGTGGCCACGAGCGCGGACGAGACGATTGCGGTCGCGGCCAGCGCGCAGCGCAAGTGCCAGCGCTGCTGGCACTTGCGCGCCGATGTCGGCGTCGACGCCGGCCATCCGTCGCTGTGCGGCCGCTGCATCGACAACCTGTACCGCGACGGCGAAGCGCGCCGCGCCGCCTGAGCCACGACACGAGGAGCCGACTTGACCTGGGGCAGATCGAACAACGCGTGGCACAAGCTCTACCCGTGGCTGCTGGTGGCGGCGTCGATCGTGCTCGCCGACCAGTTGACCAAGATCGCGGTCGAAAGCGCCTTCCAACCGGGCGACGTGCGGCCGGTCACCGGCTTCTTCAATCTCGTCCTGACCTACAACCGGGGCGCGGCGTTCTCGATCCTCGCCGGCGCCTCCGGCTGGCAGGACGAGTTCCTGAGCGCGGTCGGCATCGGCGCTGCGCTGTTCATCGTCTATCTGCTGGCGCGGCACGGCACGCAGAAGCTGTTCGCGCTGTCGCTGGCGCTGATCATGGGCGGCGCGCTCGGCAACGTCATCGACCGCCTCGCCTACGGCCACGTGATCGACTTCCTCGACCTGCACTGGAGCGGCTGGCACTGGCCCGCCTTCAACCTCGCCGACTGCGCCATCGTTTCCGGCGCCGTGCTGCTGATCCTCGACGAGCTGCTGCGGGTCAGGAAGTCGCGCTGATGGCCACCGGCCTGGCGGGCGCCGATAATGCGGCCATGAACCTGACCGGCAGGCATCTCGTCCTCGGACTGACCGGCGGCATCGCCGCCTACAAGGCCTGCGAGCTGGCGCGCCGCCTGCAGGACGAGGGCGCGACCGTGCAGGCGCTGATGACCGCGGCGGCGCTCGAGTTCGTCGGCGCCACCACCCTGCAGGCGCTCACCGGCCGGCCGGTGTTCACCGATGCCTGGGGGCGCAGCGGCGGCCGCGTCGACAACGCGATGCCGCACATCGATCTGGCGCGCGGCGCCGACGCGATCGTGGTGGCGCCGGCCTCGGCCGACTTCATCGCCCGCGCCGCGCAGGGTCTGGCCTCCGACCTGCTGTCGGCGCTCGTGCTGGCGCGCCGCTGCCCGCTGCTGCTGGCACCGGCGATGAACGTCGAGATGTGGCAGCAGCCGCCCACCCAGCGCAACCTGCGCACCCTGCGCGACGACGGCGCGCTCATCCTCGGCCCGGGCGTCGGCGCGCAGGCCTGCGGCGAGACGGGCGCCGGCCGCATGCTCGAGCCGCACGAATTGCTGGAGGACATCATCGCCTTCTTCCAGCCGAAGCTTCTCGCCGGCAAGAGCGTGCTGATCACCGCCGGGCCGACCTTCGAGCCGATCGACCCGGTGCGCGGGATCAGCAACCTGTCGTCGGGCAAGATGGGCTTCGCGGTCGCACGCGCCGCGCGCGAGGCCGGCGCCGAGGTGACGCTGGTGGCCGGTCCGACCGCCCTGGCCACGCCGCGCGGCGTGCAGCGCATCGACGTGCTGACGGCGCGCCAGATGCACGATGCGGTCGCCGCGCACGCGGCGCAGGCGCAGGTGTTCGTGGCGGTGGCGGCGGTGGCCGACTGGCGCGTGCGCGAGGTCGCCGCCGCCAAGCTGAAGAAGAGCGACGGCGCGCCACGGCTCGAGTTCGAGCCCAATGCCGACATCCTCGCCTCGGTGGCGGCGCTGCCCGGCGGACCGTTTTGCGTCGGCTTCGCCGCCGAGACCGACGATCTCGAGCGCCACGGCCAGGCCAAGCGCCGGTCGAAGAACGTGCCGCTGCTGGTCGCCAACCGGGCGCAGGACAGTTTCGGCGCCGACGACGGCGAACTGCTGCTGATCGACGCCGACGGCACGCGCGCTCTGGCGCGCGCCAGCAAGCTCGAGCAGGGCCGCCGTCTGATGGCCGAGATCGCGCGGCGGCTGCGCTGAACGGCGGATCGGGCGACCGCATGCAAGCCAGTGGCCAGCCGGACGGCGAGCCGAAGGACGGCGACTTCGTCGCCTATCTGGCGCAGCTCGAGAAGCGGCAATTGGCGGCGCTGCCGGCGCGGGCGCGGCAGCACCTGATGCTCGATTCGACTCATGCGCCGGGCGCCGAGGCGGCCGACCGCGCGGCCGATTCGGCGGCGGCCGCCGACGCCGACGCAGTGCTGCCGCAGTTCGCCGCCGGCGCCGAGCAGCGCAAGCGGCTGGCGCGCGCCGCGGTGTTCGCCCTGTTCGGCCTGTTCCTGACCGTCTACGGGCTGCTCGGCGAAGGCGGGCTGCTGGCGCTGCTGATCGGTCTCATCCTCTTGTGGCGCGCCGCGGTGTCGCTGCGCCGGGCGGCGTCGGTCGCCGGCCCGGTGCAGCCCGGCGGTGGCCGGTAGCGCAAGCTGCGAACGTGATCACGCTCGATGTCCGCGTGCTCGACCCGCGCCTGGGCGAGACGCCGCCCGCCTATTCGACGCCGGGCGCGGCCGGACTCGATCTGCGCGCCTGCATCGACGCGCCACTGACGCTGGCCGCCGGCGCCACCCACCTGGTGCCGACCGGCATCGCCATCCACCTCGGCGACCCGGGCTACGCGGCGCTGATCCTGCCGCGCTCGGGCCTCGGCCACCGGCACGGCATCGTCCTCGGCAACCTGGTCGGTCTGATCGATTCCGACTACCAGGGGCAGTTGCTGGTCTCGGCCTGGAATCGCGGCCAGTCGCCGTTCACCGTGCAACCGCTGGATCGGATCGCGCAACTGGTGGTGGTGCCGGTGGCGCAGGTCAGGCTGAACGTGGTCGAGAACTTCGCCACCAGCACGCGCGGCGCCGGCGGCTTCGGCTCGACCGGCCGCCAGTAGGGGCGCGGCTCGCTCGCCACCGTGTCGCGCTGGCTGCTGGCGCGACCACGGGCGGCGCGGTGGTTCAGGGCAACTGGGCGAGGAACTCGGCCAGGTCGCGGACTTCGGCGTCGCTGAGCTTGTCCGCCACCTCGTGCATGGCGTCGACGCCGACGCGCCGCCAGGGGCGACGGAAGTTGCTCAACTGCGCGATGATGTAGGCGGGCTGCTGCCCGGCCAGGCGCGGCCGCAGCTCGGCGCCGTGCGCGTCGGCGCCGTGGCAGGAGGCGCAGGACTTCATAGCTGCCGCCGGCTTGCCCTGCTCGTACAAGGCGCGACCGCGGGCGACTGCGGCCGCATCCGCGGCCCGCAGCGGATCGAGCTTCTGCTGGCTCAGGTAGAGGGCAAGGGCCGCGATGTCGGCGTCCGACAGGCGGGCGGCGAAGCCCTCCATGCCACCGCCGGTGCGCCGGCGCTCGCGAAAGTCACGCAATTGCTTTTCGAGGTAGCGCGCGTGCTGGCCGGCCAGCCGCGGGTAGAGCTCGGACGTGGTCTCGCCGCGCATGCCGTGACACAGGAAGCAGCTCGCCGCCATCAGCGCGCGGCCGCGCTCGACGCTGGCAGCGTCGGCGGCGGCGGTCGCAGGCATCGACAGGACCGCAGCCAGCACACAGAGGCGTCGCAGTGTTCGGGTCATGGCCGCTGGCCTCTGCCTTGGTGGGTCATGAATGGACCGACGGCCTGCGATCGGCGTCCCGGAGCCGCGCACCGATGGCGGCGCAAGCCACGCGCCGCGGTCGGCAATACTTCCGAGGCGGCCACCGGCGGCGCCCAGGACCGGCGGTCCCACGGGCGCCGCGGGCGATCCGTTCAACGTCGAATCACCCGAAGGTGTCGGCCCAGATCGCGTTCGCCCAGGCCCAGGCGAGGTCGACTTCCATCGCGTTGCGCGCGGCCGAGACGCCGCCCGATCCGGGCACCGTCGTCAAGGTGCCTTCCTTGTCGTTCCAGCCGTGCACCGACGACACTCGGATCGCCTCAGTCGCCGAGACGAAGCTATAGCAGGTGTTGGCGATCTTCGGGCCCGGGTTCGGCGCCAGGCCGTTGAGCAGCGCCACCACGGCCGATGCGCACAGCTTGCCGTGCTGGTTGGCCATGCTGGCCGACTTGGGCATCAGCGGCGCCGGCGCGGTCGCGTCGCCGAGCACGTGCACGTTCTTGACCGCGGTCGACTCGGAGGTGCGCCAGTCCACCGCACACCAGCGCTTGCCGATGTTGGCCACGCCGGCAGCCAGCGCGATGTCGCCGGCGCGCTGTGGCGGCACGACGTTGACGACGTCGGCGCGGATCTCGTCGACGTCGAGACGAATCGCGCCGGTCCGCGGGTCAACCGCGATCGTCTTCTGGCCGCCACGGTACTCGAGCGTGCCCTTGTACAAGTCCTCCCAGGCGCGCTTGAACAGCCCGCCCTTGGAGATCACGTCCGGGTTCGCGTCCAGCACCAGCACCTTCGAGCGCGGCTTGGCCGCCTTGAAGTAGGCGGCAACCACGCTCGCGCGTTCGTAGGGACCGGGCGGGCAGCGGAACGGCGGCAGCGGGATGGCGATCGCATAGGTGCCGCCGTCGGGCATCGCCTCGAGCTGGCGGCGCAACGCCGCGGTCTGTTCACCGGCGGTCCACGCGTGCAGCACGCGCTGCGCGGCCATCGCCTCGCGATAGCCGGCGATCTCGTCGAAGTTGAAGCCGATCCCGGGCGACAGGATCACACGGTCGTAAGGCAGCGCCTCGCCGCGGCGCAGCCGCACCTGGCGCTTGTCGACGTCGATCGCGGTCGCCTCGTCGGTGATCACCTGCACGCCATGCTTGCGCAGCCCGTCATAGGACTGGCGCAACTGCTCCATTTTCGCCTTGCCGCTGATGACCAGGTTCGACATCGGGCAGGAGGTGAAGGCGGTCTCGCGCTCGACCAGCGTCACCTGGATCGTCGGGTCGTACAGGCGGATGTACTTGGCGGCGGTGGCGCCGCCGAAGCCGCCGCCGACCACCACCACTCGCGCCTTGGGTCGGGCGGGCACGGTCGCGCACCCGGCGGCGGCGACGGTGGCCGCCGCGCCGCTCAGATAGAGGAAACCACGCCGGCTGAATAGGACGTTCATCGCAGTCTCCTCGTTCAGCGCTTGCGGGCGGCGAAATAGGTCGCCATCAGCTCGATCTCGGCATCGGTGTAGCCCTTGCCGATCTGGTGCATCACGGTCGCCGGCCGCTTGCCGTCGCGCAGGTTCTTCATCTCGGTGATGAAGGTGGCGCGGTCCATGCCGGCCAGGGCGCGGAACGCCGGATGCGCCGAGCGGCCGCTGGTGCCGTGGCACATCGCGCACGAGGCCGCCAGATCGCGGCCGGGGTCGGGCGCCTGCGCGATCGCGGCGAGCGGCGCGCTGCCGGCCACCAGCAGCGCGTACAACAACTTCCGGTTCATCGATGTCTCCTCGCTGTTGTCGTGTTTCGTCTGCCGCCGGGTGACCGGAAAGGCGCCGGCACGCCGGCAACGCGGCCGCCACGCCTGCGCTTCCACGACCCGACAGGCCCTGCGATGGCCTCCGCAGCGGTCGCTGCCGCTGCCGTTGCAGCCACTGCGGTCACCACGGCGCCAGCAGTGACTTTCGTCACTGTCGGCGCCGATGTCAATGTACCGATCGAGCAATCACATTGAGAGGCCGGAACTACCCGGATGGGCTACTGCGACAGAGCGGGCTCGTCGCGTTCCGGCTCGACTCCCTTGCCGCCGGCCGCCGGTGGGAAGTCGAGCAGCACCGAGCCATCGTCGCCGATGTCCACCTCGACCCGGCCGCCGTTGACCAGGCGACCGAACAGCAGTTCGTCGGCGAGCGCCTTGCGGATCGTGTCCTGGATCAGCCGCGCCATCGGCCGCGCGCCCATCACCGGATCGAAGCCCTTCTTGGCCAGGTGCTTGCGCAGCGCCGGCGAGAAGCCGACGTCGACCTTCTTCTCGTGCAGTTGGTCTTCGAGCTGCATCAGGAACTTGTCGACCACGCGCAGGATCACTTCCTCGTCGAGCGCCTTGAAGCTGATGATCGCGTCCAGGCGGTTGCGGAACTCGGGCGTGAACATGCGCTTGATGTCGGCCATCTCGTCGCCGGCCTCGCGGCTGTTGGCGAAGCCGATCGAGCGCCTTTGCAGCATCTCCGCGCCGGCGTTGGTGGTCATGATCACGATCACGTTGCGGAAGTCCGCCTTGCGGCCGTTGTTGTCGGTCAGCGTGCCGTGGTCCATCACCTGCAGCAGGATGTTGAAGATGTCCGGGTGCGCCTTCTCGATCTCGTCGAGCAGCAGCACCGCGTGCGGCTTCTTGCTGATCGCCTCGGTCAGCAGCCCGCCCTGGTCGAAGCCGACGTAGCCGGGCGGCGCGCCGATCAGGCGGCTCACCGCATGGCGCTCCATGTACTCGGACATATCGAAGCGGATCAGCTCGATGCCGAGCGTGAAGGCGAGCTGCTTGGCGACCTCGGTCTTGCCGACTCCGGTCGGCCCGGAGAAAAGAAAGCTGCCGATCGGCTTGTCCGGCTTGCCCAGGCCCGAACGCGCCATCTTGATCGCCGCCGACAGTGCATCGATCGCCGGATCCTGGCCGAAGACCACGTTCTTGAGGTTGCGGTCCAGGCTCTTCAACTGCGCGCGATCGTCGCTGGAGACCGTCTGCGGCGGGATGCGCGCGATCTTGGCGATGATCTCCTCGACCTCGCCCTTGCCGATCGTCTTCTTGCGCCGGCTCACCGGCAGGATGCGCTGCGCGGCGCCGGCCTCGTCGATGACGTCGATCGCCTTGTCCGGCAGATGGCGGTCGTTGATGTACTTGGCCGACAGCTCGGCGGCGGCGGTGATCGCGCCCGAGCTGTACTTGACGCCGTGGTGCTCCTCGAAGCGCGACTTCAGGCCGCGCAGGATCTCGATCGTCTGCGCCACCGTCGGCTCGATGACGTCGATCTTCTGGAAGCGACGCGACAGCGCGTGGTCCTTCTCGAAGATGCCGCGGTACTCGTTGTAGGTGGTCGCGCCGATGCACTTCAACTGGCCGCTGGCGAGCGCCGGCTTGAGCAGGTTGGAAGCATCGAGCGTGCCGCCCGAAGCCGAGCCGGCGCCGATCAGCGTGTGGATCTCGTCGATGAACAGCACCGCGTTGGCGTTGGCCTTCAACTGCTTGAGCACCGCCTTCAGCCGCTGCTCGAAGTCGCCGCGGTACTTGGTGCCGGCCAGCAGCGCGCCCATGTCGAGCGAGTAGACGACCGACTTCTCGAGGATCTCGGGCACGTCGCTCTTGACGATGCGCCAGGCGAGCCCCTCGGCGATCGCGGTCTTGCCGACCCCGGCCTCGCCGACCAGCAGCGGATTGTTCTTGCGCCGCCGGCACAGCACCTGGATCACGCGCTCGACCTCGGGCTCGCGGCCGATCAGCGGATCGATCTTGCCGTCGCGCGCCAGCAGGTTCAGGTTCATCGTGTACTGCTCGAGCGGGCTTTGCTGCTCGCGGCCCTCGCCCTGCTGCTCTTCCTGCTCGCCGCTGGCCTTGGCGTTCTTGTCGCCTTCCTGCGGCGTCTTGGTGATGCCGTGGCTGATGAAGTTGACGACATCGAGGCGCGTGACGCCCTGCTGGTGCAGGTAGTAGACGGCGTGCGAGTCCTTCTCGCCGAAGATCGCCACCAGGACGTTGGCGCCGGTGACCTCCTTCTTGCCGTTGCTGGTGCTCTGCACGTGCATGATCGCGCGCTGGATCACGCGCTGGAAGCCGAGCGTCGGCTGCGTGTCCGCCTCCGAGTTGACCGGCAGCACCGGCGTGTTGTCGGCGATGAAGTTGTGCAGGCTCTTGCGCAGGTCCTCGATGTTGCAGGCGCAGGCGCGCAGCACTTCCGCCGCCGACGGGTTGTCGAGCAGTGCCAGCAGCAGGTGCTCGACGGTGATGAATTCGTGCCGCGCCTGGCGCGCCTCGACGAAGGCCATGTGCAGACTGACTTCGAGTTCCTGCGCGATCATGCTTCCTCCATCACGCACTGCAGCGGATGCTGATGCCGGCGTGAATAACTGCAAACCTGCTCGACCTTCGTCGCCGCCACGTCGCGCGGGTAGACGCCACAGACGCCGCGCCCCTCATGATGCACCTTCAGCATGATCTGTGTCGCCTGCTCGCGACCCTTGCCGAAGAATTTCTGCAGCACGCCGACCACGAACTCCATCGGCGTGAAATCGTCGTTCAGCAGCACCACCTGGTAGAGCCGCGGCGGCTTAACGCGAGAAGCCTGCTTCTCGACGACCGCTGCGCCATCGGTCCGTTGATCGCCAGTCATGCAGCCATTGTAGGAAAAGCCCGCCGCCCGTCCGCGAGGGGAAAAGCGAGCCAATCATAAGTTAGTTCCCCTCGGCAAAAGCCGATCGCGCAAGCAGCGTTCGGTCTTGCGCGTGACGCGCTTCGACCGCCGATCGCCGGCGCGACAGGCGGCACTCGCCGGTCGCGCCGCCGGCCGCCCTCGCGGACACTCGCATCGGTCGCCAGCGGCCGGCGCGGCGCAGCGAAGCCGCTGTGCCGCGCCCGGCGACCTCGCGCGGGCCGGCAGCGGCGCGATGACGACGGCTCGCCGCGGCGCTTGACGACGCCGATCGTTTGCTCGAACAATTCGCGGCCCGCTGTCAATACCAAGACCGAAGCGGGCCCGCGCACCGGCCCCGGGCCGGCAGTCGGAAAGGTTGTCGGCCGAGCGCGGGCAGCGCGCAAGACGCGGCAACCGGGGTCGAGGCAACCAACGGGAAGAGCAGCTATGGCAACGGGTACGGTCAAATGGTTCAACGACGCTAAGGGCTACGGCTTCATCACTCCGGACGAGGGCGGCGAGGATCTCTTCGCGCACTTCTCCGCGATCCAGATGAACGGCTTCAAGACCCTGAAGGAGGGGCAGAAGGTCTCGTTCGAGATCGTCTCCGGCCCGAAGGGCAAGCAGGCATCGAACATCAGCGCCGCCGGCTAGACACTGCAGGTCGCGCTCACCAGATGAAAAACCCCGCCTAGGCGGGGTTTTTCATCGCCACTTCATCGGCCGGGTCGGACCCGGCGCATCGCGGGCGGCGATGCGCCGGGGTGCGAGCCCCGCGGCCGTTCCCGGCTCACGCCAGGTCGAAGCGATCGAGGTTCATCACCTTCGTCCAGGCGGCGACGAAGTCGCGCACGAACTTCTCCTGCGCGTCGTCGCCGGCATAGACCTCGGCCAACGCGCGCAGCTCGGAGTTCGAGCCGAACACGAGATCGGCGCGGGTGGCAGTCCACTTCACGCTGCCGTTCTTGCGGTCGCGCCCTTCGTAGACGCCGGCATCGCCCGCGACCGGCTGCCATTCCGTGCTCATGTCGACCAGGTTGACGAAGAAGTCACTCGTCAGCACCCCCGGCCGCTTGGTGAACACCCCGTGCCGGCTGCCGCCGAAATTGGCGTCCAGCACGCGCAGGCCGCCGACCAGCACGGTCATCTCCGGCGGCGTGAGCGTCAGCAACTGCGCCTTGTCCACCAGCATCGCCTCGGCGCGCGCGGTCGACTTGCCCTGGACGTAGTTGCGGAAGCCGTCGGCGCGCGGCTCGAGCACGGCGATCGACGCCGCGTCGGTCTGCTCCTGCGTCGCGTCCATGCGGCCCGGGGTAAACGGCACGGTCACGCTGACGCCGCCCTGCTTGGCCGCCTGCTCGACACCCGCACAACCGGCGAGCACGATCAGATCGGCGAGCGACACCGTCTTGCCGCCGCCGGCCTTGGCATTGAAGTCCTTCTGGATGCCGGCCAGCGCCGCCAGCACCTTGGCCAGTTGCGCCGGCTGATTGACTTCCCAGTCCTTCATCGGCGCCAGGCGGATGCGGGCGCCGTTGGCGCCGCCGCGCTTGTCCGAGCCGCGGAAGGTCGAGGCCGACGACCAGGCGGTGTAGACCAGTTGCGGCACCGTCAGCCCGGCGGCCAGGATGCTGGCCTTCAGTGCCGCGACGTCCTTGTCGTCGATCAGCGGATGCTTGACCGCGGGGATCGGGTCCTGCCAGAGCAGATCTTCCTTCGGCACTTCCGGGCCGAGGTAGCGTGCACGCGGCCCCATGTCTCGATGGGTGAGCTTGAACCAGGCGCGCGCGAAGGCGTCGGCGAACTCGGCCGGGTTCTTGTGGAAGTGGCGCGCGATCTTCTCGTACTCGGGGTCGTAGCGCATCGCCATGTCGGCGTCGGTCATCAGGATCGGCACCTTCTTCGAGGCGTCGTGCGCGGCCGGTGCCATGTTGGCATCGGTGTGCCTGACCGGCGTCCACTGCGAGGCGCCGGCGGGGCTGCGGGTCGTGATCCACTCGTTGCCGAACAGCACGTCGAGATAGCTCATGTCCCACTTGGTCGGCGTCGGCGTCCACGAGCCCTCCAGGCCGCTGCCGATCGCATCGGCGCCCTTGCCCGAACCGTAGGCGCTCTTCCAGCCCAGGCCCATCTGCTCGATCGGCGCCGCCTCCGGCTCGGGGCCGACCAGCTTGGCGTCGCCGGCGCCGTGGCACTTGCCGAAGGTGTGGCCGCCACAGGTCAGCGCCACGGTCTCATAGTCGTTCATCGCCATGCGGGCGAAGGTCTCGCGCACCAAGCGCGCCGTCTGCAGCGGGTCGGACTTGCCGCCCGGGCCTTCGGGGTTGACGTAGATCAGACCCATCTGCACGGCCGCCAGCGGGTTCTCGATGTCGCTCTGGGTGCCGCGGCGCTTGTCGTCCAGCCACTGGCCTTCCGATCCCCAGTAGACCGACTCGTCGGGCTCGTAGACATCGGCGCGGCCGCCGGCGAAGCCGAAGGTCTTGAACCCCATCGACTCCAGCGCGACGTTGCCGGCCAGGATGATGAGGTCCGCCCAGGAGATCTTGCGGCCGTACTTGCGCTTGACCGGCCACAGCAGGCGGCGCGCGCGGTCGAGGTTGACGTTGTCGGGCCAGCTATTGGTCGGCGCAAAGCGCTGCTGTCCGGTGCCGGCGCCGCCGCGGCCGTCGCCGATGCGATAGGTGCCGGCGGCGTGCCAGGCCATGCGGATGAACAGCGGACCGTAGTGGCCGTAGTCGGCCGGCCACCAGTCCTGCGAGTCGGTCATCAGCGCCCGCAGATCCTTCTTGACCGCCGCCAGGTCGAGGCTCTTGAACTCCTTGGCGTAATCGAAGCCGCCGCCCATCGGATCGGACTTCGGCGAGTTCTGCCGCAGGATCCCGACGTTCAACTGGTTCGGCCACCAGTCGCGGTTGGACTTGATCTCGCCGGTCGCGACGGTGTGTGGAAACGGGCACTTCACTTCATCTGGCATGCTGCTCTCCTTCGACAGTGGACCCCATTGGATGTCGCAGCAGTCTAGGAATCGCGTCCTGCCCGGTCAATGCAGGATTGCCTATTGAGGCGATAGCACGCGTACCGTGGCGAGCGCCCCGTACGCCCCCGGTGCTAGCCGTTGCGACCGTCAGCGGCCATCGCCGCGATCATCGCGTCGCCGAAGCCCGAGCACGACACCTGCGTGGCGCCCGCCATCAGGCGCGCGAAGTCGTAGGTGACGGTCTTGTTCAGGATCGCCCGCTCCATCGACCGCACGATCAGATCCGCCGCCTCGGCCCATCCCATGTGACGCAACATCATCTCGGCCGACAGGATCTCGGAGCCGGGATTGACGTAGTCCTTGCCCGCGTACTTGGGCGCGGTGCCGTGCGTGGCCTCGAACATCGCCACCGAGTCCGACAGGTTCGCGCCCGGAGCGATGCCGATGCCGCCGACCTGGGCGGCGAGCGCATCCGAGATGTAGTCGCCGTTCAGGTTCATCGTCGCGATCACGTCATATTCGCCGGGGCGCAGCAGGATCTGCTGCAGGAAAGCGTCGGCGATCACGTCCTTGACCACGATCTGGCCGTGCGGCGCCTCGATCTTCATCCAGGGCCCGCCGTCGAGCGGCTCGGCGCCGAACTCACGGCTCGCCAGCGCGTAGCCCCAGCGGGCGAAGGCGCCCTCGGTGAACTTCATGATGTTGCCCTTGTGCACGAAGGTGAGCGAGCGGCGCCGGTGATCGATGCAGTAGCGTAGCGCCTTGCGCACCAGGCGCTCGCTGCCCTCGCGCGAAATCGGCTTGACGCCGATGCCGGAGGTGGCGGGGAAGCGGATCTTGCGCGCGCCGAGTTCCTTCTGCAGGAACTCGATCAGGCGGCGCGCCTTGTCGCTCTCGGCCTCGTACTCGAGGCCGGCGTAGATGTCCTCCGAGTTCTCGCGGAAGATCACCATGTCGGTCTTCTCCGGCTCCTTGACCGGACTGGGCACGCCCTTGAAGTAGCGCACCGGACGCAGGCACACGTACAGGTCGAGTTCCTGGCGCAGGGCGACGTTGATCGAGCGAATGCCGCCGCCCACCGGGGTCGTGAGCGGCCCCTTGATCGACACCACGAAGTCCTTGAGGATGCGCAGCGTCTCCTCGGGCAGCCACACGTCCGGCCCGTAGACGCGGGTCGACTTCTCGCCGGCGTAGATCTCCATCCAGGCGATCCGGCGCCGGCCGCCGTAGGCGCGCTCGACGGCGGCGTCGACCACCTTGATCATCACCGGCGTGATGTCGATGCCGGTGCCGTCGCCTTCGATGTACGGAATGATCGGCTGGTCGGGGACGTTCAGGCTGTAGTCGGCATTGACCGTGATCTTGCGGCCCGAGTCGGGCACCTTCACGTGCTGGTACATCGCGTCTCCGTCGTCTTCTGCGGCTGGTCGCTCGCGGCGCCCGTCGTCGGTCGCCCGGGCAGCGAAGGCGGCGCAGTCTAGCCGCCGGCCTGCGGCCCGGCGCGCGGTGGCGATCGGCTAATCTGCGCGCCGACCGCCCTGCCTGAACCGCCGCCGATGCGTATCGCCTCGCTCCTGTTCGCCGTCGCGCTGGTTGCGCCGGCGTCGGCGGCCGCCGCCGAGCCGACCGCACTGCCGACGATCCGGCTGGCCGCCGGCAGCCACCAGATCACCGCCGAGGTGGCCGCCACCGAGGCAGCGCTTGCGCGCGGGCTGATGTTTCGCGAACGGCTGGCGCCCAATCACGGCATGCTGTTCGTGTTCGGTACCGCCGCCGTGCACTGCATGTGGATGCGCAACACGCTGATCCCGCTGTCGGTGGCCTTCATCGCCGACGACGGCCGCATCGTCAACATCGAGGACATGGAGCCGCTCACGCTGACCAGCCACTGCGCGGCGCGTCCGGTGCGCCTGGCGCTCGAAATGGAGCGCGGCTGGTTCGCCAAGCGCGGCATCGCGCCCGGCGCCCGGATCACCGGGCTGCCAGCGGCGCGCTGACCGCGGCGCGCCGCTGGCGGCCGCGTCGCCGCTTCAGCCGAAGTTGCGGGCGGCGAAGTCCCAGTTGACCAGGTGCGTGAGGAAGGTCTCGACGAACTTCGGCCGCGCGTTGCGGTAGTCGATGTAGTAGGCGTGCTCCCAGACGTCGATCGTCAGCAGCGGCCGATCGGCACCGGTCAGCGGGGTGCCGGCGTTGCCGGTGTTGACCAGATCGACGGAGCCGTCCGGCTTGCGCACGAGCCAGGTCCAGCCGGAGCCGAAATTGCCGACCGCGCTCTTGGTGAACGCTTCGCGAAACGCCGCGTAGCCGCCCCACTTGGCGGCGATCGCCGCCGCCAACGCACCGCCGGGCTCGCCGCCGCCGCCGGGCTTCATACAGTGCCAGAAGAAGGTATGGTTCCACACCTGCGCGGCATTGTTGAACACCGGCCCCGACGAACGCCGGACGATCTCTTCCAGGCCGAGGGGCTCGAACTCGGTGCCCTTGATCAGGTTGTTCAGGTTGGTGACGTAGGCCTGATGATGCTTGCCGTAATGGAACTCGAAGGTCTCCTTCGACATGTGCGGCGCCAGCGCGTCGATCGCATACGGCAGCGGCGGGAGCGAGTGTTCCATCGGTGATCCTTGCGCGTGGGTTGAGGGGCCGGGAAGTTTATCCGCCGCCGTCGCCGGCGCCGCGATTCAGCGACCTTGCGCCGCATCCGGTTTCGGCGCCAGCACGCGTTCGATTCGCGCCTGCGCGCCGCCGCGCGCCAGGTGCAGCGTGACCGCATCGCCACAACGCAGCCGATCGGCGTCGGCGACGATCGCGCCGGCGCTGTCGGTCACTAGCGCGTAGCCCCGCTGCAGCACCGCCGTCGGGTCCAGATGTGCGAGCGCCTGCCGCGCGCGCCACAGGCGCTCGCGCCGCTCGCC
>Ga0208609_100195_pt1 | contig 26803 bp, 23 predicted proteins | sample SubbioR11_8A_Apr_FD_184813 | JGI IMG/M metagenome (GOLD analysis project Ga0208609, IMG submission 184813) | Serpentinite rock and fluid subsurface biosphere microbial communities from McLaughlin Reserve, California, USA - CR11_8A_Apr (SPAdes) | ecosystem: Environmental > Terrestrial > Deep...
TGGTGGTTGCCGCCGGCACCGGCGGTCACGTGATGCCCGGGCTGGCGGTGGCCGAGGAGCTGCGCCGGCGCGGCTGGCGCGTGTCGTGGCTCGGCACGCGCGCCGGCATCGAGCGCCGGCTGGTCGAGGCGCGCGACATCGAGTTCGATGCGATCGACTTCTCCGGACTGCGCGGCAAGGGCGCGAAGGGCTGGCTGTTCGGCGGCTTTCATCTGCTGCGTGCGCTGTGGCAGAGCCGGGCGATCGTCGCCGCGCGCCGGCCGGCGCTGGTGTTCTCCACCGGCGGCTACGTGGCGCTGCCGGCCGGGCTGGCGGCGTCTCTGGCCGGTACGCCGCTGGCGATCCTCAATGCCGACGCCGCGCCGCTGCTGTCGCTACGGCTGCTGCGCGGGGCGGCGAGCGCGGTGTTCTGCGGCTTCGACGGCGCAGCCGCGCGCGTGGCCGGCGACAAGGGCCTGGTGACCGGCAATCCGGTGCGCGCCGACATCGCGCAACTGGCGCCACCGGCGCAGCGCTACGGCAGCCGCAGCGGCGCGCTCAGCCTGCTGGTGGTCGGCGGCAGCCTCGGCAGCCGGGTGCTCAACGAGACGCTGCCGGCGGCGCTGGCGCGGATCGAACCGGGGCTGCGGCCGCGCGTGGTCCACCAGTGCGGCGCCGCCCATCTGGACGCGACCCGCGCCGCCTACGAAGCGGCGCAGGTGCCGGCGGAGGTAGTTGCCTTCGTCGACGACATCGCGGCGCGCTACGCGGCGGCCGACCTCGTCCTGTGTCGCGCCGGCGCGATCACGGTGAGCGAGGTGTGCGTGGCGGGTCTGGCGGCGATCCTCGTGCCGTTGGTGGTGCGCACGACCGCGCACCAGCGCGCGAACGCCGAGCACCTGGCCGCGCAGGGCGCGGCGATCCACCTGCCACAGGCCGAGATGACGGCGACGCGCTTAGCCGATCTGCTGCGCGGCCTGACGCGCGCGCAACTGCTGGCGATGGCGCAGCGCGCGCAGTCGATCGGGCGGCCGAACGCCACCCGCCTGGTGGCCGATGCGATCGAACACGTCGCGAAATCGGGGTCAGAGTCCAATTTCCGGGAGTCGGCATGAGCGCCGCACGGCCGCTCCGTAGGCGCTCGCTCCCCCTCGGGGGGACAGCGCGAAGCGCGAAGGGGGCAGCAGTGAGCGCGCGCGGCCGCTCCGAAGCGCTCATCCTGGAGCGCGCAGCGCGGAAGGTGGTCCAGTGAGGCACGCGGTCCGGCACATCCACTTCGTCGGCATCGGCGGCTCGGGGATGAGCGGCATCGCCGAGGTGCTGCTCACCCTCGGCTACACGGTGAGCGGGTCGGACGCCGCCAGCAACAGCGCCACCCGGCGGCTGGTGCAGCTCGGCGCCAGGGTGGCGCTCGGGCATGCTGCCGAGCATGTCGCCGGCGCCGATGCGGTGGTGGTGTCGACCGCGGTCGGCGCCGGCAATCCGGAGGTGCTGGCGGCGCGCGCTGCCGGCGTGCCGGTGGTGCCGCGCGCGGAGATGCTGGCCGAGCTGATGCGGCTCAAGCAGGGCATCGCGGTCGCCGGCACGCACGGCAAGACCACCACCACCAGCCTGGTGGCGAGCGTGCTGGCGGCCGGCGGGCTGGATCCGACCTTCGTCATCGGCGGCCGTCTGAACGCCGCCGGCGCCAACGCGCGCCTGGGCAGCGGCGAGTTCATCGTCGTCGAGGCCGACGAGTCGGACGCGAGCTTCCTGAAGCTGATGCCGGTGATCGCGGTGGTGACCAACATCGACAACGACCACCTGGAGACCTACGGCCACGACTTCGCGCGCCTGAAGCAGGCGTTCGTCGAGTTCCTGGCGCGGTTGCCGTTCTACGGCTCGGCGGTGCTGTGCACCGACGAGGCGCCGGTGCGCGAGATCCTGCCCTTCGTCTCGCGCCGGGTCTTGACCTACGGCGTCAACGAGTCGGCGCAGTTTCGCGCCGTCGAGGTCACCGCCGAGGGCACGACGATGCGCTTCACGGCGCTGCGCGCCGGCAGCACGCCGCTGGCCGTGCGGCTGAATCTGCCCGGCGTGCACAACGCGCTCAACGCGCTGGCAGCGATCGCGGTCGCCGCCGAGGTCGGTGTCGACGACGGCGCGGTGCTCTCGGCGCTGGCCGCCTTCACCGGCGTCGGCCGGCGCTTCGCGCGCCACGGCGAAGTCGCGATCGCCGGCGGCAGCTTCACGCTGATCGACGACTACGGCCACCACCCGGTGGAGATGGCGGCCACCCTGGCGGCGGCGCGCGGCGCCTACCCGGGGCGGCGCCTGCTGCTGGCGTTCCAGCCGCACCGCTACACGCGCACGCGCGACTGCTTCGAGGACTTCGTGCGCGTGCTCGGCGGTGCCGACGCGCTGCTGCTGGCCGAGGTCTATCCGGCCGGCGAGACGCCGATCGTCGCTGCCGATGCCCGCGCGCTGGCGCGCGCGCTGCGCGTGGCGGGCAAGGTCGAGCCGGTGTTCGTCGAGTCGATCGAGCAGATGCCGGCGGCGATCCTGGCGGCGGCACGCCCGGGCGACGTCGTGATCACGATGGGCGCCGGCTCGATCGGCGGCGTGCCGGCGCGGCTTGCCGGCGGGAGCCAGGCATGAGGCCGCCGGGCCGCCCCAAGGGCGATCGCCCTCTCGCACAGCGCGAGGGTAGTCCAGTGAGCGCGCACGGCCGCTGCGAAGCGCTCATCCTGGAGCGCTCAGCGCGGAGGGTCGTCCAGTGAGCGCGGGCGTGGCGGCGGCCGCCGGCGATCCGCGCGCCTTCGGCCGCGTCGGCGTGCTGTTCGGCGGCAGCTCGGCCGAGCGCGAGGTGTCGCTGATGAGTGGCCGCGGCGTGCTGGCGGCGCTGCGCGCGCGCGCGGTCGACGCGCACGCCTTCGATCCCGGCACGCAATCGCTGGCGGAGCTGGCGGCGGCGCGCTTCGACCGCGTGTTCATCGCCCTGCACGGCCGCGGCGGCGAGGACGGCACGATCCAGGGCGCGCTCGAGCTGCTCGGCATCCCGTACACGGGCAGCGGCGTGCAGGCGTGCAGCGTAGCGATCGACAAGGCGATGACCAAGCGCATCTGGATCGCTTGCGAGCTGCCGACGCCGGACTGGGAGATGGGCCACGCGGACGCTGACTGGCAGCGGATTGTCGCCGAGCTCGGCGACCAGTTGATCGTCAAGCCGGCGCGCGAGGGCTCGACCATCGGCATCACCAAGGTCACGCGCCACGACCACGGCGAGCTGGCGGCGGCGTTCGCGGCCGCGGTCAAGTACGACGACGACGTGCTGATCGAGCAGTTGATCGTCGGCCGCGAGCTGACCTGCGCCGTGCTCGGCGAGGGCCGCGACGCGCAGGCGCTGCCGCTGATCGAGATCCGCGCCCCCGACGCCAACTACGACTTCCACCACAAGTACTACAGCGACGACACCCAGTACCTGTGTCCGGCGCCGCTCGACGAGGCGCTGGCGAGCGAGCTGCAGCGGCTGTGCGTGCGCGCCTACAACGCGCTCGGCTGCCGCGGCTGGGGCCGGGTCGACCTGATGCTCGACAGCGACGCGCGCGGCGACCGGCCCTATCTGCTCGAACTGAACACCGCGCCCGGCATGACCGGCCACTCGCTGGTGCCGATGGCGGCGCGCGCCGCCGGCATCTCCTACGAGGACCTGGTGCTGAGGATCCTGGCGCAGGCGCGCCTGGAGCGCAGGCCATGAGCCCGCCCGGCCGCCCGAAGGGCGAATCCCTGAGCGCGCAGCGCGAAGGTAGTCCAGTGAGTGCGCATGGCCGCTCCGTAGCACTCATCCCGAAGCGCGCAGCGCGCAGGGTCGTCCCATGAGACACCCGCCAGGCCGCCCCAAGGGCGATCGCCCTGCCGCACAGCGCGAGGGTCGTCCAGCGAGCTCCTATGTCCGCTCGCAGGCGCTCGCCGCCGAGCGCGCAGCGCGCAAGGGCGCCGCTGGCGACGCCGCCGCCGCGCTCAGGTTCGAGCTCGCCGCGCGCCTGTGCTTCGGCCTGGCGCTGCTGCTGGCGGCCGGCACTGCGGCTGCCTGGGTCGCGCAACGGCCGGCGTTCGACATCGCCCGCATCGAGGTGCGCGGCAGCGGCGGCGAGCTGCGGCACGTGAGTGCGGCGGCGGTGCGCGCCGCGATCGCCGGGCGGCTGCGCGGCAACTTCTTCACGATGCGCCTGCCCGAGGCGCGGCGCCTGTTCGAGACCGTGCCCTGGGTGGCGGCGGCGAGCGTGCGGCGCGAGTGGCCGAACCGCCTGGTGGTGACGCTCAGCGAGCATCGCGCGCTCGGCGTCTGGAGCGACGGTCGCATCCTGTCGGATGCCGGGCGGCTGTTCGTCGCCAACGTCGCCGAGGCCGAGGTGCACGGGCCGCTGGTCGAGTTCGAGGGGCCGCCGCAGGCGGCGCCGGCGGCGGCGCGCCGCTACGCCGAGATCGAGGCGGCACTGGCGCCGCTGGCGATCGACATCGTGCGGGTGACGGTGTCGGAGCGCGCCTCGTGGTCGCTCGCCGCCGCCGGCGGCCAGCGCATCGAACTCGGCCGCGACGATCCGCCCGGCCGGCTGAGCGAGCGCCTGGCACTGGTGGCCGCCAGCTATCCGCTGATGCGCGCCAAGTTCGGGGCGCCGCCAGCGCGCATCGATGCGCGCTACCCGAACGGCATCGCCGCCGCCACTCCGGCCGGCACCAAGCTGGCGCCGGTCGCCATGAAGAAACCATGAGAAACGACAGCAAGGACATCATCGTCGGTCTCGACATCGGCACCAGCAAGGTGGTGGTCGCGGTGGCCGAGGTGCTGGCCGACGGCCGCTTCCAGGTGATCGGACTGGGCCAGTCGCCGAGCGAAGGGCTGCGGCGCGGGGTGGTGGTCAACATCGAGGCCACCGTGCAGTCGATCCGGCGCGCGATCGAGGAGGCCGAGCTGATGGCCGCCTGCCGGATCAGCGAGGTCTACACCGGCATCGCCGGCAGCCACATCCGCAGCTTCAACTCCAGCGGCATGGTGGCGATCAAGGATCGCGAGGTCTCGGCGGCCGACGTCGCGCGCGTGATCGAGACCGCGCGCGCGGTCAACATCCCGACCGACCAGCAGGTGCTGCACGTGCTCACCCAGGAGTTCATGGTCGACGGCCAGGAGGACATCCGCGAGCCGCTCGGCATGAGCGGCGTGCGCCTGGAGGTGCGCGTGCACATCGTCACCGGCGCGGTGAGCGCGGCGCAGAACATCATCAAGTGCGTGCGCCGCTGCGGCCTCGAGGTGCAGGACTTGATCCTGCAGCCGCTCGCCAGTTCGCTGGCGGTGCTGACGGCCGACGAGAAGGAACTGGGCGTGGCGCTGGTCGATATCGGCGGCGGCACCACCGATGTCGCCGTGTTCACCGGTGGCGCGATCCGCCACACGGCGGTGATCCCGATCGCCGGCGACCAGATCACCAACGACATCGCGATGGCGCTGCGCACGCCGATCCCGGACGCCGAGGAGGTCAAGCTCGCGCACGGGGTGGCCAAGGAGGTGCTGGCCGACCCGGGCGCACGCGTCGAGATCCCCGGCATCGGCGACCGCGCGCCGCGGCTGCTGTCGAAGCAGGCGCTGGCGGCGGTGATCGAACCGCGCGTCGAGGAGCTGTTCACGCTGGCGCAGCGGGTGCTGCGCGACAGCGGCTACGAGGAATTGCTGTCGTCGGGGATCGTGCTCACCGGCGGCAGCGCGCTGCTGCCGGGCGCCGGCGAACTGGCCGAGGACGTGTTCCTGAAGCCGGCGCGGATCGGCTGGCCGGGCTACGACGGCGCCCTCGCCGACGTCGTGCGCAACCCGCGCTTCGCCACCGTCATGGGGCTGCTGGCCGAGGCGCGCCAGCAGCGTCTGCGCGGGCGCAAGGTGGCGGCGCAGAGCGGATCGTTCAAGCAGACGCTGAAGCGGATGCGCGAGTGGATCGTGGGGAACTTCTAGTTTTTGTCGTGCAGCCGGAGTGCAACGTGAAAAGTGAAATGTGAAACGTCGGGCCGGGCGCGCTGCCGCCAGCTGACGTTTCACGTTTCCCGTTTCACTTTTCACTCCCCAACCAGGAGGGGAAGCAAATGCCTTTCGAAATGCTCGAGACCGAAACCAGCGGCACGGTGATCAAGGTGATCGGCATCGGCGGTGCCGGCGGCAACGCGGTCGAACACATGATCCGGCGCGAGGTGCAAAACGTCGAGTTCATCGTTGCCAATACCGACCGCCAGGCGCTCAAGAGGTCGAGCGCGACCAACCTGCTGCAGCTCGGCAAGACCGGGCTCGGCGCCGGCGCCCGCCCCGAGGTCGGGCGCCAGGCGGCCAGCGAGATGCGCGAGCGCATCGCCGATGCGCTGCGCGGCGCGCACATGGTGTTCATCACCGCCGGCATGGGCGGTGGCACCGGCACCGGCGCCGCGCCGGTGGTGGCCGAGGTCGCCCAGGAACTGGGGATCCTGACCGTGGCGGTGGTCAGCAAGCCCTTCGACTTCGAAGGCGACAAGCGCAGGAAGGTGGCCGAACAGGGGCTCACCGAACTGCAGGACAAGGTGCACTCGCTGATCGTGATCCTGAACAGCAAGCTCGAGGAGGTGCTGGGCGAGGACGCCGAGATGGTCGAGTGCTTCCGCGCTGCTGACGACGTGCTGCACAACGCCTGCGCCGGCATCGCCGAGATCATCAACAACAACGGCCTGGTCAACGTCGACTTCGAGGACGTGCGCACGGTGATGAGCGAGCAGGGCAAGGCGATGATGGGCACGGCGCAGGCCAGCGGCACGGACCGCGCCCGGATCGCCGCCGAGCAGGCCGTCGCCAGTCCGCTGCTGGAAGGCGTCGACCTGTCGGGCGCGCGCGGCGTGCTGGTCAACATCACCGCCTCGTCGTCGCTGAAGATGAAGGAGACGCGCGAGGTGATGAACACGATCCGCGCCTTCGCCGCCGAGGACGCCACCGTGATCTTCGGCACCGTGCGCGACGAGGCGATGGCCGAGGACCTGCGCGTGACCGTGGTCGCCACCGGGCTCGGCCGCGCCGCCGCCAAGCGCGCCGCGCCGCCGCTCACCATGGTGCGCACCGGCACCGACCACGCTGCCGTCGCCGCCACGCCGCCGGCCGCCACCGGCGATGATCTGAGCGGCCTCGACCGGCCGGCGATCTGGCGCACGCGCGAGCACGCGCAGGCGCGCGTGAGCGCACTCGAGGAGGCCGGGGCGGAGCGCTATGACATCCCGGCGTTCCTGCGCAAGCAGGCGGACTGAACCCGGCCGGCGGCCGCGGCGAGCGGCCGGCCAGAGGCCGGCGCCGCGGTCATGGCTGCGGTCCGACCAGATCGCGATATGCGTGCCAGGTCGCGTGGCCGATGATCGGCGCCGCCACCAGCAGGCCGATGAACAGCGTCGCGAAGCCGGCGCCGATCACGGACACGATCAGGATCGCCCACCACAGCAGCGGCCAGAAGTTCTCGAACAGCGCGCGCACGCTGGTCAGTGCCGTCAGCACCGCGTCGGTGCCACGGTCGAGCATCATCGGCACGCTGACCACGCTGATCGCGAACACGATCGCGGCGAACACGCTGCCGACCGCGAAGTAGATGGCGATGAAGTCCCAGTGTTCGGGGGAGAGCACGCGCGCCAGGAAGTTGTCGAGGGTCGGCATGGCGCTCGTGTAGAACAGCGCGAACACCACCAGCGAGGCGCGCGCCCAGACCAGCATCACGATCGTGAGCATCAGCGCGAACAGCGAGAAGGCACCGAGGTTGGCGCGAAACGCGGTCAGGGTCGCAACCAGCCGCACCGGCTCGCCGCGCTCGAGTCGACGGCTGATGTCGTACAGGCCGACGCACAGGAAGGGACCGACCAGCAGGAAGCCGCCGGTCAGCGCCGACGAGTACTCGTAGGCGTAGCGGAACACGATGTGGATCAGCCAACCCATGAGCGCGAACAGAGCGCCGTAGAACAGGCTGGCGGCCGGTGCGCGCCGCAGGTCATGGGCGCCGGCGGCAAGCCAGCGCAGCGGCGCACCGAGGCCGACCGGGTTGATCGGCGCGAACGGCGAGCGCGCCGCATCGGGCGCGGACGGCATCGTCGATCGGCGGTCGCGGTCGGCATCGTCCATCGCTTGACTCCAGGCATCGCCCGGTTCGGTGGCGCCGCGCGCAGCGGGTGTTCCTTGCTCGCAGGCGCTCGCCGCGGACCGCACTGCCATCGGCCGGGCGCCGATTCTGAAAGTCGTAGCCGGATCGCGCTCGCGGCGATGCAGCAGCGACAACTACAATCGCCATCATGCTGAAACAGAAGACGCTCAAGAACCTTGTCCGCACCGTGGGTATCGGCCTGCACAGCGGCAGCAAGGTCGAACTCGTGCTGCGGCCGGCGGCTGCGAACACCGGCATCGTCTACCGGCGCACCGACGTCGACCCGCCGGTGGACATTGCCGCCGCCGCCGAGTCGGTGGTCGATGTGCGCATGGCGACCACGCTCGGACGCGACGGCGTGATCGTCGGCACCGTCGAGCACCTGTCGTCGGCGCTCGCCGGCCTCGGCATCGACAACTGCCATGTCGACGTCGACGCGCCCGAGATCCCGATCATGGACGGCAGCGCCGCCAGTTTCGTGTTCCTGATCCAGTCGGCCGGCATCGTCACCCAGGAGGCGCCGCGGCGCTTCGTGCGGGTGAAGAAGGCGGTCGAGATCAGCGACGGCGACAAGTGGGTCCGGCTCGAACCCTTCGAGGGGTTCCGGCTCAGGTTCTCGATCGACTTCAACCATCCGGCGATCGACGCCACGACCCAGGTAGTCGAGATCGACCTGGCGCACGAGCCGTTCATGGCCTCGGTGGCGCGCGCGCGCACCTTCGGCTTCGTCAACGAGGTCGAGGCGCTGCGCGCCGCCGGTCTGGCGCTCGGCGGCAACTTCGAGAACGCGATCGTGATGGACGAGTATCGCGTCCTCAACACCGACGGCCTGCGCTCGGGCGACGAGTTCGCCAAGCACAAGCTGCTCGACGCCATCGGCGATCTGTACGTGCTCGGCAAGCCGCTGATCGGCGCCTACTCGGCGCACAAGGGCGGGCACGCGCTGAACAACCGGCTGCTGCGCGCGCTGCTGGCCGATGGGTCGGCCTACGAGGTGGTGAGTTTCGACGACCCGGCGCGGGCGCCGGCCGCGTACCTGCAGCCGGCGTTCGCCTGAGCAGGTCGCGCGGTGCCGCTGTTTCGCGCACTGCTGCTGCTGTTCGCGGTCGCGGTCTGCGTGTGCGTGGCGGCGTTCCTCGTGACCGGCGACCGCAAGTACCTGCGCTGGGCCGGCACACTGTTCAAGATCGCGGTGGCGAGCGGCCTGCTGTTCTTCGCCGTGTTGCTGATCGAGCGCCTTGTTTAGCGCGCTTTGCCGCGACCGGCGCCGGGCGCGGAGCGCGCCAGCGAGGCCTGCAGGCGCTGCGCCGCGCGCCGCAGCGGCGACTCGGGCAGCTCCTGCGCCAGAGTCCGTGCCAGCGACTGCGCTCCCGCAAGGGCGGGAGGGGCAAGGCCGCAGTCGGCTACGGCGCTGTCGTCGCTGCCGCCGGTGGCTGGACTCCAGGACTCTTGAGCCGGGTCATCCGACCGTTCGGAGTAGGACCTGCGTGCGGGTTGAACCCGCACGCGAATTTCAGTAACTTGGACCCCGCTTTGGTGCAGCAGTCGCAGCATCCCCGGTACGCCCTGCCTCAGCTTGGCCGCTTGAGCCGGCGAACGGGCGTTCAACAAGAGGGTTCCGTCGCGCAGCTCGCATGCCGACGCGTCCGTCGCGTCGAAGTCCGGCGCCAAAGGCGCGACAACGCTTGCGAGCAAGCGGCCGATCTGGCGGGTGCGCGCTAACCGCGCCAGGAGCGGCGCGGCCGGGGAGTCGGCCAGGGCATCGGCGATCGAGCGGGTGGCCACGGTTTCGTTCGGCTTGGCGCTGGACGGCGCGGGGCCGTCGCTTTCTGGAGGAGTGGGAGCGAATGCAGATTATCCTGGTCGACCGCCGGCTCAAACAGGCGCGCACGGTCACCCTGACGCGGCGGACCGTGCTCTTGGCCGCTGGCGGGCTGCTGTTGGCGATCGTGCTGGCGGTGATCGGACTGTCACTGGCGACGGTGCGCATCAGCACCGAGTTTCGCGTCCCCTTCGTGCACGAACTGCTGCAACTGACGCTGCGCGACGAGGTCGAGCGCAAGGATCAGTTCGTGCGCGACAACGTCGCCACCATGGCGCGCAAGCTCGGCGAGATGCAGGCACAGTTGATGCGGCTCGACGCCCTCGGCGAGCGGGTGTCGAAGATGTCGGGCATTCGCCCCGAGGAGTTCAACTTCAAGGAGTTGCCGGGTCGCGGCGGCACCGACGGCGGCGGCCGGGCGATGACGATCGAGGAACTCGAGCAGGAACTGCAGCGCGTCTCGCGCGGCGTCGGCGTGCGCGCCGACTTCATGGACGTGGTCGAGTCGGAACTGATCTCGGCCCAGGTCAGGCGCGCGCTGCTGCCGCAGAACACGCCGGTCGCGGAGGGCTTCATCGGTTCCGGTTTCGGCATGCGCACCGACCCCTTCACCGGCCAACTGGCCATGCACGCCGGTGTCGACTTCGCGGCGCCGGTGGGCACGCCGATCTTCGCCGCCGCCGGCGGGGTGGTCAGCAATGCCGAGTTTCATCCGGTGTTCGGCAACGTCGTCGAAGTCGACCACGGCAACGATCTGTCGACCCTGTACGCGCACGCGAGCCGGATCGTGGTCAAGCCCGGCGACATCGTCCGCAAGGGCCAGAAGATCGCCGAGGTCGGATCGACCGGCCGTTCGACCGGCCCGCACCTGCACTTCGAGGTCCATGTCAACGGACAGCCGCAAAACCCGGCTCGTTTCCTGGCCCAGGCGCGCGACGGCTCGCCGTTCGCGTTCGCCAGCCAGCGTCCGGCGCGCAGCGGCGCACGACCGGCGCAGGTCGACGTCAAGGGGCTGTCGCAAGCGGCCGCCGCCGGCCGTTAGGACCCGGCGGCGCGGTTGCCCGCGCACGCATGGTCGGGCGGCCGCGAGGCCCGGCGCTGGCAAGGCGCCGAGTCGCGCCGGGTCGCCGACCCCCTATGCAATAATTTCCGGCTTTCGCGCCGCGGCATTTCAGGGGCGCACTCTCGCATGTCCTGCCGCCGGCGCGCTGCCTGCGCGCGGCCGCGCTCGTAGGCGCCAGCGGTATGCGGCGCAACGCGGTGCCAGGCAGCGACACGCACCGGCACGCAGGGGCAGCCCGTCGATGATCCTCGGTTTCGTCAAGCGTTTTTTCGGCAGCCGCAACGAGCGGCTGCTGCGGACCTACTCGCGCAACGTCCAGCGGATCAATGCGCTCGAAGCGTCGATGGCGGCGCTCGGCGACGAAGCGCTCAGGGGCAAGACGGCCGAGTTCAAGCAGCGTCTGGCCGGCGGTGCCGCGCTCGACGATCTGCTGCCCGAGGCCTTCGCCGTCGTGCGCGAGGCGGCCAAGCGCACCCTCGGCATGCGCCACTTCGACGTGCAACTGATCGGCGGCATGGTGCTGCACCAGGGCAAGATCGCCGAGATGCGCACCGGCGAGGGCAAGACGTTGACGGCGACGCTGGCGGTCTACCTGAACGCGCTCCTCGGCAAGGGTGTGCACGTGGTCACGGTCAACGACTACCTGGCGACGCGCGACGCCGAGTGGATGGGTCGCGTCTACACCTTTCTCGGCATGACGGTCGGCACGATCGTCAGCCAGCAGGCGACCGAGGACAAGCGCAGCGCCTACGCGGCCGACATCACCTACGGCACGAACAACGAGTACGGCTTCGATTACCTGCGCGACAACATGGAGTTCAGCAGCGCCGACAAGCGCCAGCGGCCGCTGCACTACGCGATCGTCGACGAAGTCGACTCGATCCTGATCGACGAGGCGCGCACGCCGCTGATCATCTCCGGCCCGGCCGAGGATCACACGACCATGTATCAGGCGATGGACGCGGTGCCGCCGCTGCTCACGCGCCAGCTCGAGGAGAAGGGTCCGGGCGACTTCTGGGTCGACGAGAAGGCGCACCAGATCCACATCAGCGAAACCGGCCACGAGCGCATCGAGCAGATCCTCGTGCGCCAGGGACTGCTCGGCGAGGGCGAAAGCCTGTACGCACCGCAGAACATCGTCCTCATGCACCATCTGAACGCGGCGCTGCGCGCGCACCACCTGTACCACCGCGATCAGCACTACGTGGTGCAGGACGGCGAGGTGATCATCGTCGACGAGTTCACCGGGCGCCTGATGCCGGGCCGGCGCTGGAGCGAGGGTCTGCACCAGGCGGTCGAGGCCAAGGAGCGGGCGCGCATCCAGTCGGAGAACCAGACCTACGCCTCGATCACGTTTCAGAACTACTTCCGCATGTACGGCAAGCTGGCCGGCATGACCGGCACCGCCGACACCGAGGCCTACGAGTTCCAGCAGATCTACAACCTGGAAACGGTGGTGATCCCGACCCACAAGCCGATGGTGCGCGCCGATCACCAGGACAAGATCTACCGCACGATCCCGGAGAAGTTCGCCGCCATCGTCGCCGACGTGCGCGACAGCTACCAGCGCGGTCAGCCGGTGCTGCTCGGCACCACCTCGATCGAGAACTCCGAGATCCTGTCCGAGCTGCTCAAGAAGGAAGGGCTGCCGCACCAGGTGCTCAACGCCAAGCAGCACGCGCGCGAAGCGGAGATCGTCGCCCAGGCCGGCCGGCCGAAGATGATCACGATCGCCACCAACATGGCCGGCCGCGGTACCGACATCGTGCTCGGCGGCAACGTCGAGAAGCAGGTGCAGTTCGTCGAGGCCGATGCCAACCTCGACGAGGCCACCAAGCAGGCCAGGAGCGCGCAGCTGCGCGGCGAGTGGCAGTCGCTGCACGACCAGGTGGTCGCTGCCGGCGGCCTGAAGATCATCGGCTCCGAGCGGCACGAGAGTCGCCGCATCGACAACCAGCTGCGCGGCCGCTCCGGCCGCCAGGGCGATCCGGGCGAGTCGCGCTTCTACCTGTCGATGGAGGATCCGCTGCTGCGCATCTTCGCCGGCGACAAGATGAGGGCGATCATGGATCGCCTGAAACTGCCCGAGGGCGAGGCGATCGAGGCGCGCATGGTCAGTCGCTCGATCGAGACCGCGCAGCGCAAGGTCGAGGCGCGCAACTTCGACATTCGCAAGCAGTTGCTCGAGTACGACGACGTCGCCAACGACCAGCGGCGCGAGATCTACCGGCTGCGCAACGAGATCCTCGAGGCGAGCGACATCGGCGACCTGGTCACCAACCTGCGCCACGGCCTGTTCACCGAGCTGTTCCGCGGCCACGTTCCGGCCGAGTCGGTGGTCGAGCAGTGGGACCTGGAGGGTCTGCGCAAGGTGCTGGCCGACGACTGGCAGATCGACCTGCCGCTGCAGCAGTGGGTCGACGCCGAGGACAACCTTGGCGACGAGGGCCTGCTGGCGCGGGTGCTGCAGGCCGCCGACCAGGCCTACGAGGCCAAGGTGGCGCAGGTCGGCCGGGAGAACTTCGCCGGCTTCGAGCGCTCGATCACGCTGCAGATGCTTGACCAGCACTGGCGCGAGCACCTGGCGGCGCTCGACCACCTGCGCCAGGGCATCCACCTGCGCGGCTATGCGCAGAAGCAGCCGAAGCAGGAGTACAAGCGCGAGGCCTTCGAGCTGTTCGGCTCGGCGATCGACCGCGTGCGGGCCGACGCGATCAAGGTCCTGATGAACGTGCGCATCCAGTCGCGCGAGGAGATCGCGCAGGCCGAGCAGCGCATCGAGCAGGAGGCCGAGCGGCGCGCCGAGGCGGCGCGCGCCCAGCACAGCGAGTTCGGCAGTGCGGTGGCCGAGCAGGTGGCCGACGTCGAGACCCTGACCCTGCCCGAGCCGGCGCCGGCGCGCGAAGCGAAGGCGCAGCCGTTCAAGCGCTTCGGCGAGAAGATCGGCCGCAACGATCCATGCCCGTGCGGCAGCGGCAAGAAGTTCAAGCAGTGCCACGGCAAGCTCGCCTGATAGATGCCCGTCAATCTTGCCGCTGCCGATCCCGCGACCCTGATGCCGGTGGCCGGCGTCGAACTCGGCTGGGCCGAAGCGGGCATGCGCAAGGCTGCGCGCAAGGATTTGTTGCTGATCAGGATCGCCGCCGGCGCGGCGGTCGGCGCGGTGTTCACCGAGAACCGCTTCTGCGCGGCGCCGGTGCAGGTGTGCCGGGCACACCTGGCGAGCGGCCGCGGCGTGCGCGCGCTGGTGATCAACACCGGCTGCGCCAACGCTGGCACCGGCGAACCGGGACTGGCAGCGGCGCGTGCCTCATGCCGGGCGGTGGCCGCGCTGCTCGGCTGCGATCCGCAGCAGGTGCTGCCGTTTTCGACCGGCGTGATCATGGAGCCGCTGCCGGTCGAGCGGTTGATCGCGGCGCTGCCACAGGCGGTCGGCCGCCTGGCGCCCGACCACTGGGCGCAGGCGGCAAGCGCGATCATGACCACCGACACCCTGCCGAAGGCGTGCTCGCTGCGGGCGGCCGTCGGCGAACACGCGGTCACGATCACCGGCGTCGCCAAGGGCGCCGGCATGATCCGGCCGAACATGGCCACCATGCTCGGCTACGTCGCCACCGACGCCGCCGTCGCGCCGGCGCTGATGCCGCAGCTGACGCGGCGCCTGGCCGATGCCTCGTTCAACCGGATCACGATCGACGGCGACACCTCGACCAACGACGCCTTCGTGCTGATCGCCAGCGGTGCCGTGCCGATGGCGCCGATTGCCTCGTTCGACGATGCGCGCATGCCGGCGCTGCTGGCGGCGCTCACCGCTGTGGCGCAGACGCTGGCGCAGGCGATCGTGCGCGACGGCGAGGGTGCCACCAAGTTCATTGCGATCACGGTCGAAGGCGCGGCCAACGAAGCCGAGGCGCGCGCGGTCGCCTACCGGATCGCGCACTCGCCGCTGGTGAAGACCGCGTTCTTCGCCTCCGATCCCAACCTGGGCCGGATCCTGGCCGCGGTCGGCAACGCCGGCATCGCCGATCTCGATCAGACGCGAGTGCAACTGCATCTGAACGAGGTCTGGGTCGCGCGCGACGGCGGCCGCCACCCCGACTACCGCGAGGCCGATGGCCAGCGCGTGATGAAGGGCGCCGAGATCGCGGTGCGCGTGCAGCTCGGCCGCGGCAGCGCTCAGACCACCGTCTGGACCTGCGACCTGTCGCACGAGTACGTGTCGATCAACGCCGACTACCGAAGCTGACGGCGAATGGACGCCGCCCTGCTCGCTCGGCTCGAGTCGCTGCTGGCGCGCCTCGAGCCGCTGCTGCCGCCGCCGCCGGTACCTGCGGACTGGTCGGCGCCGGCCTATCGCTGGCGCACGCGCAGCTACCTGGGCGCCGAGCGCGGCCGGCTGGAGCCGGTGGCGCGCCTGGCGCGGACTGAGGCCGCCGACCTGCGGCACATCGACCGCCAGAGGGACGCGCTGCTCGCCAACACCGAGCAGTTCGTGTCCGGCCTGCCGGCCAACAACGCGCTGCTCACCGGCGCGCGCGGCACCGGCAAGTCGTCGCTGGTGCGCGCCTGTCTGACTGCGTTCGCCGACCGCGGCCTGCGGCTGATCGAGGTCGACAAGCGCGAACTGGCCGATCTGCCCGACATCGTCGCCTGTGTCGCCGACCGGCGCGAGCGCTTCATCCTGTTCTGCGACGACCTGTCGTTTGCCGAAGGCGAAGTCGGCTACAAGCAACTGAAGGCCGCCCTCGACGGCTCGCTCGCCGCCGCCGGCGACAACGTGCTGATCTACGCCACCTCCAACCGCCGGCATCTGATGCCCGAGTTCATGCGCGAGAACCTCGACACCCGCTACGAGGACGACGGCGAGATCCACCCGGCCGAGTCGGTCGAGGAGAAGGTCTCGCTGTCCGAGCGCTTCGGGCTGTGGCTGTCGTTCCAGCCGTTTCGCCAGGACGACTATCTCGACATCGCCGGCCACTGGCTGCGGCGCTGCGGACTGAGCGAGGCGCAGGTGGCCGAAGCGCGCGGCGCGGCGCTGCAGTTCGCGCTGCAGCGCGGCTCGCGTTCCGGGCGCGTGGCGCTGCAGTTTGCGCGCGACCATGCCGGGCGGCTCGCGCTCGCCTCGCGCTGAGCGCCGCGGCCGCCGGCGCACGAGCGCGGCCGGCGACCGCAAGCCCGGCGCGCCGTGAGCGAGGCGCCGCGCGCGAAGCGTCCGGTGACCGAGGTCGCGGTCGGTGTCCTGCTGCGCGCCGACGGCGCGGCGCTGCTGGCCGACCGGCCGGCCGGCAAGCCCTACGCCGGCCACTGGGAGTTTCCGGGCGGCAAGATCGAGCCGGGCGAGTCGGTCGCGCAGGCGCTGGCGCGCGAACTGCGCGAGGAACTCGGCATCGACATCGGCGCTGCCGCGCCCTGGGTGAGTTTCGACTTCGACTATCCGCACGCCTACGTGCGGCTGCACTTCTGCCGCGTCTGGCAGTGGCGCGGCGCGCTCCACGCGCGCGAGGGCCAGCGCCTGCGATTCGTCCGCCCCGACCAGAGCCCGCCGCAGCCGCTGCTGCCGGCGGCGATTCCGGCGCTGCGCTGGCTTGCACTGCCGACCGTCGCCGCGCAAACGACGATTGACGACTGGCCGACGGCCGAGTGTCTGGCGCGCATCGGCGCCGCGTTCGCGTCCGGCTTGCGCATGCTGCTGCTGCGCAGCCAGGGTCCGTGCACGAGCGCGCAGACGCTTCAGGCGCGCTCGCTGATCGCCGGTGTGCAGGCTCTTGCGCGCGCTCGCGCGGCGCAGGTCATCGTCGACAGCGGTCTGGCGCGTTGCGCCGGCGGCGAAGGCATCGGCATCCATCTCGGTGCCAGCGAAGAGACGCCGCCAGCGCGGCCGAGAACGAGCGTCTGGGTCGGCACCGACGCCGCGGTCCGGGCCGAGATCGATCGCGCGCCGGCCCGCGGCTGTGACTTCGCGGTGGTCCGCCCGGTGCTGGCGGACGGTGCCGCTGCCGCGGGGCTCGGCTGGCACGGGCTGGCTGTGCTCGCACGCCATGCGCCGCTGCCGGTGTTCGCCAGCGGTGGACTCGTGCGCGGCGATCTCGAGCGTGCGCAGCAATGCGGCGCGCACGGCTTGCTGCTGCCGCTGGCGGCCGGCGACGATCGACTTGCCGGCGATTGATCGCCGCGCTGCTGATCAGTGCTGCCGATCGATCGTCACGACCGCGTCCTCGGTGCACGGGTCCTGATCAGAACGCGCACAGGTTCAACTCGAAGGCCACGTCGCGGTCCAACGGTCGCGGCTTGAGGTCGCGATCGGCACAGGAGAAGCGGATCCACAGCATGTGCTTGTTGGCGCTGATCTCCGGAATCGCCTCGGCGCTGGCGTCGACACGCAGTCGCAGCAGCGCGTAGCTGCGTCCGGACAGCGCCTGCTGGAAGGTGCCGGCGCTGGCCACCTGGCGGCTGCGGTGCGCGGTCTCGCGCAGCAGGCGCAGCACGATCGTCATCGCGTCGCAGACCTGCGCCAGCGGCCGCACCCAAGACTGCAGGTCGGCGCTGCGCTGCTCGGCAGCGCGCATCAGCCAGGCGTGGTAGGAGGGCAGGTCGAACTCGCAGGTGCCGCCGGGAATGCCGGCGCGGCTGCGCACGCTGGTCAGCCACTCGTTGTCGCGCAGCTGCTGCCCGACCTTGCCCGCTGCCGCGTTCAGGCCGCCGAAGGCCTGCTCCACCTCGTGCAGCACGGCCGCTAGCCGGTCGGCGGCGACCTGCGGATTGTTGCGCAGCGCCAGCAGCGACTGGCGGTGGCGTTCGAGCTCCTGCAGCAACTCGCCCTTCAGGTCGGAGCGCGCGGTGATCTCGAGGATCTCGAACAGCGTCAGCAGCGCGGTATGGTGGCAGTAAGGATGCGACTGCGCGCCGAAAAAGCGCAGCTTATCGAACAGGTCCTCGAGTCGCAGCAGCGTGCGGATCCGCTCGTAGAACGGGTACTCGTAGAGGATGGTCGAGTCGCTGCTGATCATGAACGGATCGGTCTGTCGGTCACGATATCACAGCGACCTCGCCGCCAACTCCAGATAGCGGCGGTGCAGGCGGGCGACGCGCGCGGCGATCGGCGCCGGCGCGCCGGAGTTGACGATCACGTCGTCGGCCAACGCCAGTCGCTGCGCGCGCGTCGCCTGCTGGGCGACGATCGTCTCGACTTGCGCGCGCGCCAGCGCGCGCGTGCGCATGACGCGCTCGATCTGCAGCGCCACCGGGCAGTCGACCAGCAGCACGCGGTCGACGCGTTCGCGCCAGTTGCCCGACTCCACCAGCAGCGGCACCGCGAATACGACGTACGGCGCCGCCTGCGCCGCCGCTGCCTGGCGTTCGGCGTCGGCGCGGATCAGCGGGTGCACGATGGCCTCGAGCCTGGCCTTGGCCGCCGGATCGTCGAAGGCGCGCGCGCGCATGCGGGCGCGGTCGAGCGCACCCTGGCGATCGATGAACTCGGCGCCGAACGCAGCGGCGATCGCGGCGATCGCCTCGCCGCCGGCCGCGGTCAACCGATGGGCGATGGCGTCGGTGTCGACGATGGCTGCGCCGCGCTCGGCGAGCAGCCCGGCGACCAGCGACTTGCCGCTGCCGATGCCGCCGGTCAGGCCGATGCGCAGGCGGCCTCGCTCAGGCGACCAGCAGGCCGATGAGTTGGTCGCCATACAGGAGCGCGATGAAGCCGGCCGCCGCGAGGTACGGTCCGAAGGGGATCGGGATCTCGCGGCCGCGGCGCGCCAGGATCATCAGCACGACGCCGACCGCGGCGCCGACCACGGACGAGATCAGCACGATCGGCAACAGCATCTTCCAGCCCATCCAGGCGCCGAGCGCGGCCAGCAGCTTGAAGTCGCCGTAGCCCATGCCTTCCTTGCCGGTGGCCAGCTTGAACAGCCAGTAGATCGACCACAGCGCGAGGTAGCCGGCGACTGCGCCGAACACGGCATCCGGCAGCGGCGCGAACACGGCCTGGGTGTTGGCGAGCAGTCCGGCCCAGAGCAGCGGCAGGGTCAGGCTGTCCGGCAGCAAGGTGGTATCGGCGTCGATGAACGCCAGCGCGATCAGGGTCCAGGTGAAGCCGAGCGCCAGCACGCCGGCCGCGCTCCAGCCGAAGTGCGCGGCCACCAGCGCCGACAGCGCCGCGGTCAGCGCCTCGACCGCCGGATAGCGCACCGAGACCGGCGCGCGGCAGTGCGCGCACTTGCCGCGCAGCACCAGCCACGAGAGCAGCGGCACGTTGTCGATGGCGCGCAACTGCGTCCGGCAGGCAGGGCAGCGCGAGCGCGGCCGCCACAGACTGTCGACGCCGGCATCGGCGACCGTCTCGCCGCGCAGTTCGGCGCACTGCGCGCGCCATTCGGCATCCATGATCGCCGGCAATCGATGGATCACGACGTTCAGGAACGAGCCGACCGCCAGGCCGACCAGGGCGGCGCCGAGCAGGAAAAAGGCGTCCGGGCTCATCATGAGAAAACGCCCCGGCGCCTTGGGCCGCCGGGGCGTTGCGTCGCTGGCGTTGCGATTCCCGCGCCGCCGATCAGACCACCTGCCCGAGCTTGAAGATCGGCATGTAGATCGCGATCACGATGCCGCCGATGATCACCCCGAGAATGACCATGATCATCGGCTCGATCAGGCTGGCGAGCGCGTCGACCGTCTCGTCGACCTCGCGCTCGTAGTAGTCGGCGACCTTGGACAGCATCGAATCGAGCGAGCCGGACTCCTCGCCGATGCCGGTCATCTGTACCGCCATGTTCGGGAACACGCCCGAGTTCTGCATCGCCAGCGCCAGACTCGTGCCGACGTTCACCTCGGACTGGATCTGCTTGGTCGCCTCCTTGTAGACGGCGTTGCCCGAGGCCGGCCCGACCGAGTCGAGCGCCTCGACCAGCGGCACGCCGGCGGCAAAGGTGGTGGCGAGGGTCCGGCTCCAGCGCGCCACCGAGGCCTTGAGCATCAGGTCGCCGATCACCGGTGGCTTGAGCAGCGTGCGGTCGACCAGCATCTGGATCCGTGGCGAGCGCTTCCAGGCCTGGATCATGAAGTAGATGAAGCCGGCGACGCCAAACAGCATCACGTGCCACCAGGCGACGAAGAAATCCGACAGGGCGATCACCAGCAGGGTCGGTGCCGGCAGGTCGGCGCCGAAGCTGGTGAACACGCCCTTGAACGAGGGGATCACGAAGATCATGATGATCGCCGTGATCAGAATCGCCACCAGGATGATCATCGCCGGGTAAAACAGCGCCTTCTTGATCTTGCCTTTCAGCGCCAGCGTCTTTTCCTTGTAGGTCGCGAGCCGGTCGAGCAGGGTCTCCAGGATGCCCGCCTGCTCGCCGGCGGCGACCAGGTTGCAGAACAGCGGATCGAAGTAGATCGGGTACTTGCGAAACGCCTGGTTCAGGCTGGTTCCGGTCTCGACGTCGGCGCGGATGTCGTTGAGCAGCCGCGACATCGACGGGTTGGAGTGTCCGCGGGCGACGATGTCGAAGCATTGCATCAGCGGCACACCGGCGCGCAGCATGGTCGACAACTGCCGGGTGAACAGCGCCAAGTCCTTCTCGGTGATCTTGCGGCCGCGCGAGAAGCTCTGCTTCTTGATCTTCGTCGCCATCACGCCGCGCCGGCGCAGGGACGCGGCCACCACCGACTCGCCGCCGGCGCGCATCTCGCCTTTGAGGATCCGGCCCTGCTTGTCGCGGCCCTCCCAATGGAACAGCGCCTCGCGCACCTGCGCTCGCGGTCGGATCAGGGTTCCGGTTGCCATCTAGCGTTTCCTCGTGCAAAGGCGCGTCATTCGTTGGTACAGCCGAGGACTTCCTCGACCGAGGTCAGGCCCTGCTTGGCTTTCAGCAGCCCGGACTGGCGCAGGTTCTTCACGCCCTCGCGCTGCGCCTGCTGGGCGATGTCGAGCGAGCTGCCGCCGCGCAGGATGATCGACTGGATCGCCTCGCTGATCGGCATCACTTCGTAGATCCCGACCCGGCCCTTGTAGCCGGATCCCTTGCAGACGCTGCAGCCGACCGGCTTGTAGCTGACCCAGCTGCCGTCGAGCTGGTCGTCCCTGAAGCCGGCGGCGCGCAGCGCCTCCTGCGACAGGTCGGCCGGCTGCTTGCACACGCACAGCCGCCGCGCCAGCCGCTGGGCGGTGATCAGGATGATCGACGAGACGATGTTGAAGGCCGGCACGCCCATGTGCGCGAGCCGGGTCAGGGTCGACGGCGCGTCGTTGGTATGCAGGGTGGACATCACCAGATGCCCGGTCTGCGCGGCCTTGATCGCGATGTCGGCGGTTTCCAGGTCGCGGATCTCGCCGACCATGATGATGTCTGGATCCTGGCGCAGGAACGAGCGCATCGCGTTGGCGAAGGTCAGCCCCGCCTTTTCGTTGACGTTGACCTGGTTGATCCCCGCTAACTGGATCTCGGCCGGGTCCTCGGCGGTCGAGATGTTGACCCCGGGCTTGTTGAGCAGGTTCAGGCAGGTGTAGAGCGACACCGTCTTGCCGCTGCCGGTCGGGCCGGTGACCAGCACCATGCCGTAGGGACGATGGATGGCGCCGACGAGCACCTCGCGCTGCTGCGGCTCGTAGCCGAGCGCGTCGATCCCCATCTTCGCCTGCGAGGGGTCGAGGATCCGCATCACCACCTTCTCGCCGTACAAGGTGGGCAGCGTGCTGACGCGGAAGTCGATCGCGCGCTGGCCGGACAGCGCCAGCTTCATGCGACCGTCCTGCGGCACACGCTTTTCCGAGATGTCGAGCTTGGAGATGACCTTGATGCGGGTGACCAGGCGGTCGCGAATCGCCAGCGGCGGCTGGGCGATCTCGCGCAGCACGCCGTCGACGCGGAAACGCACGCGATAGAACTTCTCGTAAGGCTCGAAGTGGATGTCGGAGGCGCCGTCGCCGATGGCGTCGAGCAGCAGCTTTTGCAGGAAGCGCACGACCGGCGCATCGTCGACCTCGACCGAGGTCGACTCTTCCTGCTGCTGATTCGAGTCCTCGCCGAGCAGATCCTCGAAGTTGACGTCGTCGTCGACCAGTCGCTCCAGCGAGTCGGTCGCCGAGCGGCTGAAGACCTCGACCAGCTTGACCAGCTTGTCGTGCTCGACGACGACGACGTCGAGCACCAGTTGCGTCTGGAACTTGACCTGGTCGAGGGCCTGGAAGTTGGTCGGGTCGGAAACCGCGATCGCCAGCCGGTTGCCGCGCTTGCGCAGCGCCAGCATGCGCAGCGAGGCGACCAGTTTGCGGTCGACGATGTCGCCCGGCAGCTGATCGGCGTCGAAGGCCGACAGGTCGAGCATCGGATGACCGAAGGTGTCGGCCGCGAACCTGGCGATGCCAGAGGCGGTCAGGCCGGTGGCATCGGCGCTGGCGAGCAACTCGTCGATGAACTGTGTGTTGCTCTGGATCGCCTTGCGCGCGAGGCTCTCGGCGCGATCGGGCCGAAGCTTGCCTTGTTGCACGAGCGTGCGCGCCAGCCCGGTCAGGACACTGGCGGCAGCGGCGGGTCCTTGGGTGACGGCGGACATGGGGGCGCGGCGAAGGGCCAGGCTCGTTTATAGCGAGCAGCAGCCGGGAGAATGCTCGAAGATACTGCCGATAAGCCCCTAATTTGTAAAGCGAATCGAGGCCGAAACGCGCATCGGCCGAAGGTGCTACGGGGACTTGCGGGCAGCGGACCCGTGGGTCGATGTGCGCCGCGACCGACGATGCGCTCGTTGCCGCGGTCGGCCGCGAGGCGGGGGCAGTATTGCGGGAAGTGGTCGGGGTGAGAGGATTTGAACCTCCGACTCCTGCGTCCCGAACGCAGTACTCTACCAGGCTGAGCTACACCCCGACGGTCTTGCGATCACGGCCGCTCAGCGAGCGCAGAGCAGCATCGACGACGCGTGTGCGTGCCGAGAACCGAGATCAATGGTCTCGTTCAACCGCAAAGCGCGCCAAGTCTATCAGAGCGCGCCGATACGGCGACGGACTCAGGCCGGCGAGCGCCTCCTGCGCGATCTGCGCTTCGCGCTGCGCGCGAGCGCGCGCGTAGCCGAGCGAGCCGCGCGCCTGGACGATCTCGGCGACGGCAGCGAAATCTCCGTCGCCACTGCGGACTGCCTCCTCGATCATCGTCCGCTCGGCTGCGCTCGACGAGGTCAGGGCGTGGATCAGCGGCAGGGTCGTCTTGCCTTCACGCAGATCGTCACCGAGCTGCTTGCCGATCTCGTCCACCTTGCCGCTGTAGTCGAGCACGTCGTCGACGATCTGAAAGGCCCGGCCGAGACTGCCGCCGTAGCGGGCGCAGCGCTGCTCGCTTTCGGCGTCGGCGCCCGAGAGCACGGCGCCGATCCTGGCGGCGGCCTCGAACAGGGTGGCCGTCTTGCGCTCGACCACCTGCATGTAGCGCTGCTCGGTCACCGACGGATCGTGGACGTTGAGCAACTGCAGCACCTCGCCCTCGGCGATGCGATTGGTGGCGTCGGCCAGGACGCTGAGCACGCGCATGCTGCCGACCTCGACCATCATCTGAAAGGCGCGCGAGTACAGGAAGTCGCCGACCAGGACGCTCGCCGGATTGCCGAAGGCTGCGTTCGCGGTCGGCCGGCCGCGTCGCAGTTGCGAACCGTCGACCACGTCGTCGTGCAACAGCGTCGCCGTGTGGATGAACTCGATCGTCGCCGCCAATTCGTGGAAGCCGCTGCCGCCCCTGCCCAGTGCCCGTCCGACAAGCACCAGCACCGCCGGACGCAAACGCTTGCCGCCGGCGCCGACGATGTAGTCGGCGATGGTGCGGATCAGGGCGACGTCGGAGTCGAGGCGGCGACGGATCATCGCGTCGACTGCGCTCATGTCGGCCGCGATCGGCGCCAGCAGTTGCGAGGCCGTCTGCGATCCTGCTGGCGGACCGGCTGGAACGTCGGGTGCGGCGGACATCGGATCCGGAGGCTGGGCGGCAGGCAGGTGGATTGCCGCACGATCGGCGGCGGGCTGGCAGGATCCGGCGACGCTTCGCCTGACTGCTCCGCACGGCATGGTCTGTACTGCACCGCCAGCGGGATTATAGGTGCGCGCATCCTGCGCCCTTCAAGGCCGCTACCGGCTGCGCCGGCCGACCGCCGACCCGCAGTGCAGCGGCTCGCGGCCAATTCGCGCCCGAGGTCCTCGTTTGACGTCAAGTTTCGCTTCAGCGAGAATGAGCGGCTTCGCGCCGGGCACAGGCGCAAGGTTCGGACAGCGGCCTGCGCCGAGTCTGCCGTTGAGGCGAACGGCGCGGTGCGAATCGATGACAGTCGGGTGAGCGTCATGTATGCGGTGATGAAGACGGGTGGCAAGCAGTACCGCGTCGTTGCGGGTGAGAGATTGAAGGTCGAGTCCTTGCCGGTCGAGGTCGGCCAGCAGGTCACGATCTCCGAGGTTCTTGCTCTTGGCGACGGCGCCAGAGTGCGGGTCGGAGCGCCGTTTCTCGAGGGTGCCGCCGTGACGGCGACGGTTCTCGGTCACGGACGTCACGCGAAGATCTCGATCTTCAAGCTGAAGCGGCGCAAGCACTACATGAAGCGCGGCGGCCACCGTCAGGACTTCACCGAACTGCGCATTGACGCCATCGCTTGAGCAGGCAACCGATCGGGGGCATCCATGGCACACAAGAAGGCAGGCGGATCGTCTCGCAACGGTCGCGATTCCCAGGCGAAGCGGCTCGGCGTGAAGGTCTTCGGCGGTCAGGCGATCAGTGCCGGCGGCATCATCGTGCGCCAGCGCGGAACGCAGTTTCATCCCGGGACCAACGTCGGCATCGGACGCGATCACACGTTGTTTGCGCTCGTCGACGGTCAGGTCAAGTTCGCGGTCGCGGGCGAGAACCAACGCCAGACCGTGGCCGTGGTGCCGCAGACCTGAGCGCTTGCGCCAGCGCATCGCGCCGCAAGCCCTGCCTGTAGTCGGCAGGGCTTTTTTGTCTTCGGACTGCGGCTTCGGGCCGCATCGACGCCATGAAGTTCATCGATGAAGCACGCATCGAACTGCTCGGCGGCCGTGGCGGCGACGGCTGCGCCTCGTTCCGGCGCGAGAAGTTCATTCCCAAGGGCGGCCCCGACGGCGGCGACGGTGGCCGCGGCGGCAGCGTCTGGGCGATCGCGGATCGCAACATCAATACGCTGATCGACTACCGCTACGCGCGCAAGCATGCTGCCGGCAACGGCGAGAGCGGGCGCGGCGCCGACTGCTACGGCGCCGCCGGCGCCGACCTTGAGTTGCGCATGCCGGTTGGCACCGTGATCACCGACGAAGCCTCGGGTGCGGTGCTCGCCGATCTGGCGCTGCACGGGCAACGCGCCTTGCTCGCGCGCGGCGGCTCGGGCGGGCTGGGCAATCTGCACTTCAAGTCGAGTACCAATCGAGCGCCGCGCCAGAAGACGGCGGGGCAGGCGGGCGAGCATCGCTGGGTGAGGCTCGAGCTCAAGGTCCTGGCCGATGTCGGTCTGCTCGGGTTGCCGAACGCCGGCAAGTCGACCCTGATCGCCGCGGTCTCGAATGCGCGACCGAAGATCGCCGACTACCCTTTCACCACCCTGCATCCGCATCTTGGTGTCGTCCGACTTCAGGCCGGCAGCGGCTTCGTGATCGCCGACATCCCCGGCCTGATCGAGGGTGCGGCCGAGGGCGCCGGTCTCGGCCATCAGTTCTTGCGCCACCTGGCACGCACCCGCTTGCTGCTGCACGTGATCGATGTCTGTCCCGTCGATCCCGGCGCCGATCCGGTGCGCGACGCGCGCGCGATCGTGGCCGAGCTCAAGCGTTACGACCCGGCCCTGCAGCGCAAGCCGCGCTGGCTGGTGTTCAACAAGATCGACCTCGTGCCGGAAGAAGACAGAGCCGCGCTGATCGCCGGACTGCGCCGCCGGTTGCGCAGCAGCGCGCCGGCCTTCGCGATCTCGGCGGCGACCGGACTCGGCTGTCGCGAACTGATGTGGGCGATTCAGCGATTCCTGTCTGACCGGACGGCCGCCGGCAAGACTGAGGTCGGCGATCCGCGCTTCGCGGCGGAGGTCGATCAGTGACGACGGCTGCGGTCGCCGGCGCGCGTCGGGTGGTGGTCAAAGTCGGGTCGAGCCTGGTCACCAACAACGGCCAGGGCCTGGATCTGGAGGCGATGGCGCGCTGGGCCGAGCAGATCGCCGCGCTGCATGCCCTGGACAAGCAGGTGCTGCTCGTCTCCAGCGGCGCGATCGCCGCCGGCATGCAGCGCCTGGGCTGGCAGCGCCGGCCGCACGAGGTGCATGAACTGCAGGCGGCAGCGGCGGTCGGGCAGATGGGGCTGGCGCAGGCCTATGAGACGCGCTTTGCGGCACTCGGCCTGCGAACCGCGCAGGTGCTGCTCACGCACGCCGATCTCGCCGACCGCGCGCGCTACCTCAATGCGCGCTCGACCTTGTTTACGCTGCTCAGGCACGGCGTCGTTCCGGTGATCAACGAGAACGACACCGTGGTCACCGACGAGATCAAGTTCGGCGACAACGACACCCTCGCCGCCCTGGTCACCAACCTGGTCGAGGCCGATGTGCTGGTGATCCTGACCGACCAGGCCGGTCTGTTCAGCGCCGATCCGCGCCGTGACCCGAGTGCGACTCTGGTGAGCGAGGCGCTTGCCGGCGATCCTGCGCTCGAGGCGATCGCCGGCGGCGCCGGCAGCCGGATTGCCCGCGGCGGCATGATCACCAAGGTGCTGGCCGCCAGGCGCGCAGCGCGCAGCGGCGCGCACACGGTGA
>Ga0208609_100201_pt1 | contig 26345 bp, 15 predicted proteins | sample SubbioR11_8A_Apr_FD_184813 | JGI IMG/M metagenome (GOLD analysis project Ga0208609, IMG submission 184813) | Serpentinite rock and fluid subsurface biosphere microbial communities from McLaughlin Reserve, California, USA - CR11_8A_Apr (SPAdes) | ecosystem: Environmental > Terrestrial > Deep...
CCCAGCTCCACGCATCTATCGCGGATGCCGAGAACCCAGTCTGGATCGACCGGCCGAGCTCCGGGTCCGGACTCCCCACCAACAATGACCCAGTCGACATCCAAGAGGTCCAGGTCTGGTAATGGCCCGAGCAGCGGCTCAACTGACAAGAACCTGACCGTCGCCGGCACCTTGCGCAGATGCTCCACACGAGTGAGATGCTCGTTGTCCATGATCTCGAAGACCCGTTGGATGAAGTCAACGGGAACCTCTTCATGGAAGAGGTCGCCCATGGAGTTCACGAAGACCATGCGTGGCTTTGACCACGTAAGGGGCAGCCGAAGCATGTGCTCGTGAGTTCGAACCGCAAACCCATCCCGATAATTGGGCTGGCCCATAGCCTGCAGGCGCTTTGTCCTTGACTAGATGGTTGGCAATGCTCAGACCCGTGCCGGCTTAGTCGCGCTCGTTTGCTGACGGTCTGCGAATCCGCATGAGCCCAGGGGAGATGACGGTGAATGCCCCGGGCATCCGGTCGCCGTGCGCGCCCAAGGCCTCCGCGACGATGGCCGCCTTCTCGGCGGCGGCGAGCCAGCCAGCCTGAGCAGCAGCACGCCGGTGGATACCCGGCCCATGCGGAACACGAGCTCGCCGAAGTCCTTGTCGACGGTGATGAGGATGCGGCCGTCCTCGTCGGCGCGGCCGAGCACCTCGTCGTCGCTAACGCCGGGGGACAGCTCCGCCACGTAGTCCACGTCGTGGCCCTCGTCGCGGAGCCGCTCGACGACCCGGGCTTCAACGCCCTCGTCCGCCAGCAGCCTCACGCGACCGGGGTGGAGATCGGATAGGCGACGTCGGCCTTGAGGGCCTCCGCGCCGAAGCGGACCGCGGCAAGTACACCCTCGCGCGTGAGGCGAGGGTGAGACTCGAGTATCTGCTCGATCGTCTCGCCCGCTCCGAGGCCCTCGAGGATCTGCTCGACGGTGATCCGGGTGCCCTCGACGACCGGCTTGCCCATCATCACACCGGGCTCCGACACAATCCTTTGCGCTGCCACCAGGAGCACCTCCTTCGCCGCATACAGTGTACTACCCTCGCCCACGAGCCGGACACCGGGAATCTCAGCTAACGACCATTCTGCAGTCCGCGCTAATGGATACTCAATCCATGCGCAAGCTAGGTATTAGATTATCATGCCGGACGCCTGGGGTCACTTAGGACGACCGGCGCTCCGCATCTGAGTAGCGCGACACTGAGTAGCCGCCCCTGATAGGGATGAACTTCGAGAAGCGCGGCGCGATAGCGTTCGCCGGGCAGCCATAGATGCACCGCATGCACATCAGGCAGTCGAATCCGAATCGCGGCTTGCCGTCCCGCCCGCGGCGAACGTTGCCTTGAGGACACCGGCTCCAGCACGTGCCACATGACGTACATCTATCGCTCGCGCGAAGCTCCAGTCCGAACAACCGTGAGGCCGGAGACTCGAGCCTGCCAACGAAGCTCACGATGCGCGACTTCCAGGCCATCGGCTGCGGGACTCCAGGCTTCGCCTCGAGAGACGCAGCCACATGCGCCATTCGTGCGTCCGCTTCTGTGATGAGCCCACGGGCCATCTCATCGGGGAACGCCATGATGAAGGTGAGCGGCATCGCCACGATCTCGTCTGCCACCACTGCATAGCCCTTCGCCATGAGCGACCGCCGCAGGCGGCGTGAGGCGGCGTGGTTGACCCAGTGATCGGCGCAACCCACGGCGATGATGCTGACGGCCTCGAATAGGCTGGGTGCCAAGTGCCTGACGAAACGATCGACGTTTCGCGGAGGATTGAATCCGTGTATCGGATACAGAAGAACGAGGTGCCCGCCCTCCGCTAGCAGCCCGGGCCGAGTGGCTTCGAGGGGGACGAGCTTCGTTGCCTGTGGACCCAGGCAACCCGCAAGCGTTTCGGCCACATGCTTTACGTTCCCGGTGGGGCTGAAGTAGAGCAGCGTGTACTGGGCGATCTCAGGTCCTCCAGGGTCTGTAGCTGTTGGGGTGCAGGAACCCCCAGTTCGTCCTAACAGTGATTCTATGGTCTGCGTAATCGCAGGCCGCCCGCGTTCTCAGTATACGACGCCCGCCCCCCTCGCCGAAACGGACGTCATCTTTCTGGCGGAGAGGGAGGGATTCGAGCCCTCGTACAGCCTCACTCCCCCGGCAACACAAGCATCGGTATGCCGAGAAGCACGAGTGTCACCCCGCCGATCACCGACAGGCAACCACACCCGCAGCGGCGCGCCCCCGGCGTCTCTGCCGCGGACGGAGGAGGTGGCGGATAGTGTGGCGTCTTTGTTTCCATGTCACCATCATACCCGTGAAATGCGCGAGGCGATCCTGCCGTGCGCGGTGAGCAATTTAGGCCACGCCAGCTGCCAGAACAGGCATCTGGTCCCAGATGCGACTTTCCAGCTCCCTACCCGCAGCCTTCTTGCGTACACCGCCCCATTGCTTGAAGAAGAACGGTACTCCCAGCTCCACGCATCTATCGCGGATGCCGAGAACCCAGTCTGGATCGACCGGCCGAGCTCCGGGTCCGGACTCCCCACCAACAATGACCCAGTCGACATCCAAGAGGTCCAGGTCTGGCAATGGCCCGAGCAGCGGCTCAACTGACAAGAACCTGACCGTCGCCGGCACCTTGCGCAGATGCTCCACACGAGTGAGATGCTCGTTGTCCTCGACGGTAACACCCATCCACACGTTGTTGGGCCAGCTTAGAAACGGAGTGACCTCTGCAAGCCGGTCTGCGCGTTTGGTCAGTAGTTGGTATGTGTGTCGCGGTGTTGCCTCCATGATCTCGAAGACCCGTTGGATGAAGTCAACGGGAACCTCTTCATGGAAGAGGTCGCCCATGGAGTTCACGAAGACCATGCGCGGCTTTGACCACGAGAGGGGCAGCGGAAGCATGTGCTCGTGAGTTCGAACCGCAAACCCATCCCGATAATTGGGCTGGCCCATAGCCTGCAGGCGCTTTGCCATTCGTTCCGCATAACAGTGAAGGCAACCAGGAGATATCTTGGAGCACCCTGTCACTGGGTTCCATGTCGTCTCAGTCCACTCGATGGTTGTTATACTCACGATTGGCTCAAGTCCTTGACTAGATGGTTGGCAATGCTCAGTGCGGCCTTCTGCGCGGCAGGGCTCGTGCTCGAGACGCCCAATACCAGTGCGAAGAGCGGAGCACCCTTGCTGTTCCTGAGCACCCCAGCATTCGACACAGCTGCAAATTCCGTGCTCAAACGCTTTCGGACGTAGTCAACTACTTGCCGAGTCGATGCCTCCTTCATGAGTGCTTCATCGTCCATATCGAAGAGCGCCTGTTGTGGACTCGGTCTGTAAAACTCCTCATACCAATCATGCGTTCCAAACAACCGGTCGAGATGAGCAATCCAGGAATCTGGAATCTGACCGTTTTTGGTCATCATTCGAATCACTCCGCCAAGTGGGAATAGAAGTGCACGAATCGGCGAGCCGACAAGAAAGGCCTCGGTGGCCGCTCGCTCAGACTCATCACCGAAAAAGCCCTCCATATCGGGATTGGCGATCCCAGCCTTGAGTGCCTGCTTGCCCCACCCAGCGAACGCGTCAACGTAGTTCAAACGGCACCAGTGCTGCTTCTCCATGACTTTCAGGTAGGCGCGGGTGTAGTTCTCGACGCAGTCAAGTTTGGATTCACTCCAGCTTCCCCCGAACTTTTTCATCTGCCCCCCGTGACCATATCGCTCCGATATAAAACCCATCGGTATGACATTCGCTCGAAACCCCCGCCCTACCCTAAGGCCATTGTGATAGACATGTCGGACTTTGTGAACATGCTCCGACGTTTTTATCACATCAAATCGTCAAGCCGGTACTGTCAGTACTACTCCGGCCTCAACCGAAGTTCCACCCCACCTCAAGACGCCTAGTCGGTAGCGAACCAAGATGTGTCACGGCGCACGGATTCGCGAAGATCGTTATCGCCAAGGTAGCCGGCCAGGCGCCGGAAGTGCTTAGCCATCGCGCCAGGATCCCCAAGCTCGGCCACCGTGACTTCTATGACCTCCCAGCCGTGACCACGGAGCCAATCCCTGATTTGCCGGTCCTTCGCTGCAACACGCGGGTCTCCATGCAATCCACTGCTCATCCCATCGAGGTAGATTGCGACGCCCTCGTCCTCATCGTGGTGCTCACCCCTGTAGATCACATCAGGCGTAGTGGTTCCGATGGCGACATCCAACCTAATCTGCTCTCCCCTGACTCCCTCCGAGAAGCCCGCAGCGAGCAGAAGTGCTCTCAGTCGGCGCTCAGGTTCATTCACCGGGTATGAGCCCCCCGATGGCTCTCGGGACGGCTGTTTGGGCGGGATCTCGTGACCCTTTGCGAGCTGTTCGCCCCAAGCATCGAGACATTCGAGTACAACTGTCCTATCGAGGTGCTTGTGGTAGTAGCCGTTGCGGAAGGTCTGCAGGCAATCGACGCAGGAAGAGGCACACACTGCGGGACAATCCGCTGCGATGGCGCGAGCGGCTGCGAGCACATCGTTGAACCGCTCGAGTATCTGGTCGAGGAGTCCTGATCCCCCGGCCATCTGATCCCAAAGAACCGCATCGACCTCATCGCGGTCGACATGGCCAAGCACAAGCACCTGAAGATCATCTCGGTGCATATCGAGTACTTGGGCCGCGCCCATACGCAGGACCTCAAGCACACTGTACGCAGCCGTGTGATCCGCACAGCTTCTCAATATTAAGGCGTCGGCGGCGACATCTGCATAGAAGCCGACAGGCCTGACCGGTCGGCCACATCGCTCCTCGTGGGATTCGCTGAACTTCTCGAGCTGACGCTCAGAGGAGAGCGGCGAGACGCTCTGCCCGCAAACGGTGCAGACCGGATAGCCGAGATAAGGGGTTTTGCGCGCAATTGCACTCGAGGCTCCAATGTTTACCAGCCTCAGCCGATCGCCTCTCAGGTGCTGCACGTCTTGCGGCCCCCAGCTATAGCTTCGACCGCCGTTGTGTTGTTCTCGCTCAACGCCGTGCACGGCCACGCCCATCTGGAAGCGCAACACTTCGTCGTCGGAGATGTGAGACTGATGCATCAGATCGACATCGCAAACAGCGATAGCCTCGAGAGCCTGCGGACCAAGTGCAGATGTGCCCCCTGGGAACTCGATTTGCTTGACTGCTTGCCGCTCGATAGACACCTCGAACGCCGGAATCTCCGCACTTTCTTCGTCCACATCGCGATGGAAGCGGCGAGCAACGAAGCGGTTTCCGTTGGCGTAGATAAGGTTGCCCGGCACATACTCGCGCAGGGCAACGCTGGGCGAGCGCGGCAGGGCAAACTCCATTGCCCCTGTCCTCCAGAACGGAATCTCGGCTATCCCCAAGATCGAACCAACCTCAAGGCCGTAGCCAGGCAGGAATCCCTCTGCGGCGAGCATTCCGAACGTGTTCACGTCATCGTAGCCCTCGGCCTCGCGACGAGAGCGGCGTTTCGTTCCCTTCATTCGCTTGACCAGACTGTCACACCTGCGGAACAGCGCGTCGTCTTCGGGGTCGAGCGAGCCCTGTTGCTCGCGAAGCCTATTGAGTCGCGCGATCTGTTCCATGGCCCAGGCAAGACGACGCCGCACCCTCGAGACGACGATGGCGATCTCCGCGGCCATGCCAAGAACACAGGTGCGAAGGCGCTCCATATCAACAACCGCCGCATCCTCTTCCGGCCAACCATTTCGAAACGCGGCGGCCACATATTCAACGAGATCGTCGGCGTTATCTCGGATGAGGCGGTCGAATGGCGAGAAATCGAACGGCGCTGTGCGCACCAACCCGCCATCGAACAGGTACGACGAAACTCGATTCGGCAGACACGCACGAAGCACGGTATCGATGTGAGCGCGTCCCTCGGGAGCGCGAGCAGTGTCGTGGACGTACTGATGGAGTCGCGTAATAACGGTGGCATGCACGTGCTTGCCGACCATGACCTCGTTGCTCAGGTTGAAAGCCGGCGGATCGACTCTGCCCGCGAGCAACTTGATGGGGTCCGAGAAGTAGGCTCGGTCGTGCGAGGTCGGACGGCAGTAAGTCATATCGACCGCCATGCGATGACGCCGTCCCGCGCGCCCCGCCCTCTGCCAGTAGTTCGCGGGCAAGGGCGGCACATTGCGCATGAGAACCGCGTCCAGCTGGCCAATATCGACACCGAGCTCCAGCGTGGGGGTGCAGACGAGGGCGTTCAAGGCGTCAGTGTCGCCCTTGAAGAGGTTCTCCAGGCGCTCCCGTTCGTCGGCAGGAACCATGGCTGTGTGCTCCTCGGGACGCAGCATCGAATAGCCGGAGTCGAGCAGCTGCAGGTCGTAGTTGTCCGGGTCCTCGGCGACCCACTGGAGTTCACCGCCACAGCGCCAAGATGTACAAGCCATCTTAGGAGTGCGCCGAGAGTAGCGTCGACGACAGCTTCCGCACTGCCACACACCATGATTCGAGCTCAAGCGGAGCTTGTCCGCATCAAGCTGATACACTTCGCTGACGTCAGGCAAGGGATTGCCTCTTGAGCCCTTGAGGGTAACGGGAACGAGCAGCTGCCGCTCGACCAGCTCTCCGAAAAGCCCCTCCAAGAACTCCTCTACCTCATCGGGAGGAACGCCCCATTTCTTGGCGACCTGACTCATGGTTGTATCGCCGCGGTCGCTCAGCCACTGGGCGACCCACTCGGACTTCTCGCTATACCCCCTCCGCAGCTTCGTCCCTTTCGGGGCGCCGATCTGCTGCAGGTATCCCTGCTGTATTTCGAGATCGCCATCCATCCAAAAGCGAGAGAATATCTCGCGCTCCGGGTCGTGCAGCACCCGGGTCCTTCTGAAGTAGTCAAGGACAGTGGCCACTCCATCGCACAGATCGTTGGGCGGTATGCCAAGGTAATTTGCGTTCCGCTGTATCCACGGCCAGGCCTCGGATAGGCCTTCGTACTCTACCTTCATGCGGCCCCATGGCTCGAGTCCGATGGATTGCCGCGATGAAAGCGTCACCTCACGCAGTACTTGGATGCGAAGAAACTTGCGGCGCTCCTGCTCGTGCCGGCCGCCTCCGCCCTCCTTGCGCACAACCAGCCACACCTCGGGTACCAGTGCCCGTGAAAGCGACTCATCTTTCTCGAGCCGGTCATCGATATAGAGCGCCAGCTCGCCGATTGACAGGCGGCCCTCCTTTAGCCCCTCCGCCATCAGGCCGCGAAGACGGAACCTTCGGGAGTGGTCCTTCATCCATCCAGCCTGGAACGCTGCATCCTGGCGGTTATCGCAAAAGACGAGCAGACGCGGGCGCTCGGAGTGGTGAACCATGTCTTGCGCAAGGACGTGTACATCGGCCACGTTCACCGCCCGCACTGGCTTTGCGGGCTCGCGGTAAAAACCCGACAGACCCCGCCCGTTCGCACGACAGGACAGGCAGCTCGTTAGCCTTCCCGGGTTCGACTCCTTCTGCCGAACCGCGAAAAGCCGGACACTCTGTCCCACGACACCGCAATGACCACATCTGGCAAAGGGGTCGGGGTGCATCGCTCCACAGTGGCGGCAGACGTGGACCTCGGCGAGCCGGTCACGTTCATCGAGATCTTCGTCGTCTTCGCCACCGACTATCCGATCCACAAGCACAACTCTGCTGCCACCCTGCGCCTCTTCTAGCGGCTCCCAGAAACTGCTATCGCCGTGAGCCTCCCCACCTTCAGGACGCCGCCCCAAGAACCTAAAGTCCTTCAGTGTCGTCACGTAGTAGTGCTGACCGCAAGTCGTGCAGGTGAGAACCGGAAAGTGAGCGAGCTTCTCCTGTTCAGGTCCGGTGATCTCGTCCTCGGCGGCGAGACGAAGCACAGGCTCGTCGTCAAGCGGGAAGCTGACGACTGCCCCGCTGACTCCCCTGACGAAGCCATGGACGACCGGCCGCAACAACGGGCGCCCACCGGCTCTTGCGGCCGCCCCGAGGGTAAGCCACGCAAGAATCTCGGCCTCGGAAATTGAACGGCCGAGGTGTGGCTCAAGTAGGCCGGGGAGCTCACCTAGCGCCCGCGGCGCGACCAATACCTCGCTTAGCTGGTAGGCAATCTCACTGTGGGCGAGCTCGCGACCCAGAGCCTCGGCCCAATCGCCTTCCGGAAGCTCCTTGCCCGAAAGACGGTGGTATGCGAGAGAGACTTCCTCGGTGATCTGGGCCTCATCCGCCTCGACCGCACTGACGCACTCATCTAGCAGCTGCCCGGGGTCGAAACGAAGAGGCGGTGCCACTACTCGTTCACTGGACCATACGTCCTTCTGGTATGCCTCACCGATGGTCTTGACATTCGCGGCAGGTACACCGAAAAACCTCGAAGCGAAGTTGCGGGCCGCATCAGGGTCGCTTGGATCAGCGATTGTTGCGGATGTGGCTATGCACACGGTCTGTTGCTCACTGCGTCCACAGAAGGCACGCAGCCTACGAATCAGGCACGCCGTCTCAGCACCTTGCGCGCCTGTGAAGGTATGGGCCTCATCGAACACCAGGAAATCCAGCCGCGCGTCGGCGAACAGCTCCACATCCTTTTGCCGAGTAAGCAAGAGCTCAATCTGCTTGACGTTCGTTAGCAGGATTCGCGGCTGACCGCCTGCCGAGCGCATCATCTCCCGGGAACAAACCTCTTCCGGCGGATAGACCGTCTCGCTTCGCTTCTCCTGCCGAATCTGCGCTAGCTTGGCCTCGTAGTCTGCCCGCGAAGAGCCAGCGGGCATCCGAATACCAGCGACCTCGTGTTCGTGCTCCGGCGTCTTGCCTACGTACATGCCGAAAGTGATGCCTGTGCCTGCAAGGAGGGAGCGCATTCGCATTAACTGATCCTCAGCCAGCGCGTTCATCGGATAGATGATGACAGCGCTGATGCCGGATGCTTCCTCGTCATCCCGCAGCTTTAGGCACTTGCTGACGATAGGATAGAGAAAGCACTCGGTCTTACCCGAGCCGGTTCCGGTCGAGACTAGTGTCGTCTTTCCCGAGGCGATCGCACGAATCGCCTGCTCCTGATGCCCGTAGAGGTGCGAGATGGATTCGGGGATGCGCTGACGCATGTGGGGATGCAAAAGGCCCTCGGAGATCAGCTGGTCGACTTCGGCGCCTTTACTGAAGGGCCGAGACAGGCTTACAAAGGGCCCCTGGAGCAGTGGCGACTGCCGCGTGGCATCCAAGGCGAGCAGTTTTCGCATCTGCGCACGCAGTCGCTCGTCTGCGAAGGCGTAGGTAGTGAACTGGTACCGCAAAAAGCTCTTCACGACATTCTCAGTGAAGACGATTGGGTTCAGAGCCACTTGTTCACGCCCTTCCGTGTTTTGGCCAGCTTATTCTCAGCGCGAAAGCGCCTCACCACAACGCCTCCTGTCTGCCGTCATTCAACAGCGACGGTGGTGGATCCTCCGAGCGCCTGGGCTCCTCGCCGCGCTCACGCGCCTCGATCTCGTCGAGCAGCTCGCGGTAACCCTGCTCGCCGAGCAGGTTGCGTGCGTGCAGACGACACTCGCGCCACGACTCCTCTGCGCTCTGCGCGAGCTGCCAATCGTAGAAGCGCGGTCCCAGCCGACTCGCGACCGGCTGCGAGTGCTTCGCGCGCTCGTCGTGACCGAGGCCGTAGTCGGCGAGCCTAAGCGTCTCTGGCAGCATCCACCCCTCGCCCTCGTTCTGGGCGAGGAACACCTCAATCCCTGCTTCACGGTCGCCGCCGCACGCGCGGATCTTTTCCTCAAGGTCGTGGAAGGCGACGAGCGTGAGCACTGTGTGACGCAGCTCGGGGTCCTTGTCTTTGTCGACGCGCCAGAAGCCCTTGCCTGTCCCCAGGACTTCGCCCAACGGCAAATCGCAGTCGGTGAGCATGTGTCTGAACTCGCCTGAGTCGAAACCAAAGAGCGCGGCCGAGCATGCGTCGAAGGCCACGCGGAGTCTCAGATGTTCAGCGCCACTCTGAGAAGTGACGGGCCTGATTGATGCAATCCTTCGCAACCAGTCCGGAGCGAAAGGGATTCCGGCCATATCGAGCTGCTCGGCAACACCTGCCAACGACGGGTGATTCGGTGGTGGCACGGCGAGGGACTCCGCAATATGCCAGTTCAAGTGCATACCGGACATCCGTTGGCGCACCGACCAATCGAAGACCAATGACCCGAGAAGACCCACTAGGAGCGGCTTCTGGTACTGCAAGCGGTCTGGCAACTCGAGAACCGGAACTGGGTTGCCACATGGCAAGTGTGGAACCAGCGCCGCAATGAACGTCCTGGCATTAGTTGCGTTGGAGATGTCGCGGAACACGACTCGAGACCAGCCGACGACCGTATCCATCGGCCAGGAATCGCGACCCATGAGGTACTGCGTCTGCAGGAACCTAGCGCCGTTTGCTCCGATTGCTGCCTCGCCCGCTGCCCAGTCGTGCAGCCAGATGCTCTTCCCCTCATATAGCGGCAACGCCACGTCCTCGACGTCGTCCTCGCGGATCCACGCATCTCCCTCGCGCGACAGCACCACCCCAGCGAGGATGTCCGCGCGCGGGAGCGGCAGCACGTCATAGGGCGGCTGGGCGCAGCGCAGTCGCCACTCGGTCCGCGCAACGTCGCCGGGCTTCAGGATGTGGCCGTGTACGAAGCGCGCATCGGCCTCACGGCGTTCGGGGCTGGCGGTCGCGTCGAACAGCCACTCCTCAAGCTCGACTTCAGCCGGCACCGCGCGCACGGGGTCGATGCCGAGCTCGGCCCACAGCTCTTGAATCGGACGCCAGTTGCCAAGCAGCCAGCGGCTGTACTCGTCGGGCCGATAACCTTTGGCCTCCCAAACCGGCCGCGGCGGGAAGAGCTTCGAGTCGCTCGTCATGTTGAAATCGCCCTGCGCGTACTTCACGCCCCAGCCGTCCGGGCCGTCGTCGCCCAGCAGCACCGAGTTCGCATAGATCTTCTCGAGAATCTCCAGGTCGCGCGCGGACTGGATCTCTAAGATCGCGCGGCTCTTGGGGCTGAAGCGCTCGACCTGCTCGCGCGTGTACGGGACCGCGAGCTCCTCGGCTCGCTCCCAGTCCTCGAGCGAGCGGCGCATGAACGCTGTGTGGATAGCCTCCGTGCGCCCGCCCTTCTCGATGATGACGGAATTGAATTTGAACGAGCGGTGAATGTCGAAGATGCCTTCCTTGTTCTCGAAACCGAAAAGCCACTCCCATCGGCAGCGGTCGAGAAAGAGCTCACGCAGCGCGCCCGTACCGTGATCGGAGTAGAGCCCTGAGGGAACGATGAAGCCTAGACGTCCGCCTCTTCGCAGGAGCGCGTGCGCGATCTCAAGGAAGAGTTTGTAAGTGTATGCCTTACCCTTGCCCCGATACCGGAATGGGTGTGCTGCATCCGCGTACCCGCGCGACGCTCGCCGGAGATCGCGCCAGCGGGCTTGCAGCGCATCGTTCTCGCGCCCGCGCGAGATGGCGAACCGGTCCGCGCTCGCCTCGGCCCCCTCCGGGTCGCCGAAGGGGTTCGCCGCGTACTTCATCCAGTTCGAGTCGCCCGCGAAGCCCGTCGTGTAGCCGAGCCACGCGCGCTCGACGGCCTCCTCGGCGAAGTATTCGGTCTGCTTGCGCAGCGCCTCCTGCTTGCCGTAGGAGCGGTAGAGCGGGTCGATGTTGCTGAAGTACTCCTTGGAGTTGGGTTGCAGCGTCTCCCACGGCGGGTTGCCAAGCACCGCATCGAAGCCCGAGGTGCTCGCGCTAAACACATCGGGGAACTCGAGTTCCCAGTGGAAGAAGCGCTTCTCGGCGGCTATGCGACGTGCGGCTGCGCTGGTCTGTTCGGCAGGGTCGTGTAGCGTGGTGGGAAGCGGAGCGTCGTCGAGCTCATCGGCGGGCCAGAACCAGCACGCGCACCACAGGTCCATCGCCTCCTTGAGCTGCTGGTATGCTGGCGAGCCCACGAGCTCTTCGCGGTAGATACGGGCGCGCTCGGCGGTGTCGTGGACGGGCAGCTCGTGCAGGCGCGCAAGTGTGGCGAGCGCGTCGTCGTGGATAGTCGCAGCCTCGGCGGCGGCCTCGCGCAGATCGAAGAGCGTGGGGCCGGAGAGGAAGCGTGCGAGGTGGCCCTTGAGCGGGCCTGATGCGAAAGCCTTGATCGCCTTGGTGCGGGCATCCTTGGCCAAGTGCACGCCGTTTGAGTGCCCCTTGTCGCCGCCCTCGCGGTTCTTGAACGCCATAACGGGGTAGTGGCCAAACGTGTCGAACCACGCGCCTACAAGCGCGTTGCCGCACTTGATCTTGTGGTCGATAAAGGAAAACGGCAACGAGCGGTCCATCGTCTCGATCCACAAAGACAATCGCGCTAGCTCCACAGCAAGCGGGTCAAGATCCACGCCGTAGATGCAGCGCTCCACCACGTGGCGGCGCAGCAGCACTTTGAGGCGCGGCTCGAACTCGGAATCCGTGGTGCGGCAAGGCATGAGTTCCTGAGTGAGGCGCTCCTCGGGCACCGGTTCGCCGGCGGGTGGCTCGATGAGGCGCACCACCGCACGCTCACGGGCAGGGTCGTCGGAGACGCGATCGTGGAAAAGTAGCGACTCGTAGAGGGCCTCGGTAAGGAAGCGCAGTGCTGATACCGGGAACGTACCGGAACCGCAAGCCGGGTCGACTACGGTGAGTGCGAGGATCTCCTCGGGCGCCTTGGGCTTCCAGGCGGCCGGAGGGGCGTCGGTGTTCGGGGTGCCATCGGCATGCGTGGGCGGATCGTACGCGAGGGGGCGCAGCGTGCGCTGGACAGTGGGAACCGCGAGAGCGGGGCGTGTGTAGAAGGTACCCGAACCCTTGCGCGTGCCGCCCCAGCGCACGACGTACCACTCACCTGGGAGCACGATGTCGCGCGCGAGCAGCTTGCGGGCGGCGAGCTCGACATCCTCTGCATGGCGCAGTTGGCGTTCTGGCGTGGGCTTGCCGCGCGGCACTCGCACGAGACCAGCGGCAACTACCGCCCGGCCAGCCCACGTCTCCGCGCGCTCGCGGGCGCTGCGGCGGGCATCAGCTGCAGCATCAACGAATTCTGCCGCGCCGGGCTCCTCGGCGGCGATGAGACAGGTATCGAGATCGTCTTCGGCCACGAGCTCCTCGGGTAGATAGAACTCCTCGGCAGAGGGCTCTTCCTCTTCCGACTCTTCCGGGGAGTCCTCGGCGTCGCTCTTCTTGATCTTCTCGAGCAGGTCCTTGATGGCGCGATCGTCCATCGCCTCTAGGCGCGAGAGCGGCAAAGCCGGCGCTTTGCCCACGGCCAGGAAGACTATCGGGTCGCCCGCGGGTGCCTGCTTGAGCTCGTAGTCGAGCAGGCCCTCGTACAGAATGCCGATGTACTCGCTTGAGAGATCGGAGAAGTCGACCGGGCTGGGCATCCAGGTGCTTGCGCGACCCTGGCGGATTTTCACGTGGGTGCGGGTGATGAGCTCGAGCATGTCGTGCACAGTGCGGTCGGTCACGGCCTCGCGCTCGAAGCAAGCACGCTCGAAGAGCGCCAGCGCACGGGAGAGCGGGTCAGGGCTTGCCGCATCGCCGGGCGCGAAGAGGTCGCCGCCGTACGCGGGTACGAGCAGCGCCTCGTGCGAGGATCCTTGGTAAACGAGCCGGAAGAGCGAGAGGACTCGCGGCCACGCTGCGTGCCCGCGCGCAAGGCGGTTGCCGGAGCGGTGACCCAGCTTCTGGAGCTCCTCGATGAGGCCGTTCAGGCCGTACGAGCCGTGATAGAGCGCGTTGTCGCGCGGCAGCAGCTCGCGTGACTCGGCGAAGAGCACGACCACCATGCGCATGACGATGCGCACCGCGGCGCGATAGACGTCTGCGGGAGGGATGTTGGCGGCGTGCTCGGCGAGCAATTCACTGTGCGCCTGCACCAGGAGCTCGACCGCCTTGCGCACGCGCTCGCCAAGTACGGCCGACAGCTCCGCTTGACCCTTGCGGGCGTCGAGAATGGCGCGCTCAAGAGGCGCGGTCGCCTCCCTTTCGGCGGGCGTCCAGAGCGGCGGCTGCAGCAGCGTGCGCAGAGCGTGGAGTTGCGGAGCGACGCCGCCTTCTTCAACGAAGAGCTCGGCTTCGGCTTCGCAGAACGCCTCGAAGTCGAGACCCGCGAAGATGAGACGCCACTGGCGACCGTTAGTGATGAGTGCAAGGCGATGGTTCGAGGCGCGAAGCCACTGGACGACGTTGCTCACACTCCTGCGCCCCCGACCCACGCCAACGCGCTTCTCTTTGTCGATGAAGATCGGCAAGATGCCATCGCGAGGGCCCAGCCAAAGGTGCCGCGGCTTGATGATCTCGCCGGTAAGCGCCCGACGGCCGTACTTTGCGTCGATGGCGGATCCACGCAGCCACGCACCTCCGGCTCGCGGTCCGAAACCGCAGATGCGCTCTAGGACAAAGGTGATGAAGGTGGTGGTATCAACGCCGTCGTCTTCGTTGAGGAGCGAGGTAAGCTGCTTGCGTAGCTCGCGCTCCGTGTAGGCGTCGAGCGAGGATGGCTCGTAGGCGGCGATCTCGCGCAGACGCTGGGGGTCGAGTAGCAGGCCGCCGTGGCGCAGCAGGTCCCAGCCGGGGATGCTGGCGGAGCTTGTGATCACGGAGGCCGGCATCATCGCACGCCCCCTTCGGCGGGCAGGCGTATCTCGACGCAGACGGGGAAGACGTGCGCGTCGCCTGCCATCGCGTGGCGCTTGGGGATAAGGCGACGGATGATGCGTTCGCGTTCGCGTTCGAGCTGCTCGCGCACCTCTTCGTAGTGGCGGCAACGGCGGTCGATCTCGGCTTGCTTCTTCTCGATGGAGCGCGCAAGATCATCGAGACGCGACTCCTCGTCGAAGAGCGCTCCCTGCAAGCGTTCGGTTTTGAGCTTCTCGATCTCTCGCTCGAGCTTGGCGAGCGTGTTCTCTTTGATGAGCGAGGAGAGTTCACCCGCGCGGCTCGCGTAGCGCTCGTTCTCATGGGCCTTCGCCTGCTCGCCGGCAACCTCAAGCTCGGCTTTGAGCGTACTGCTGAGGCGTTCGGCGTGATTGGTCACAAGTGTCTTGAGCTGTGGCAGAGCGTCATCGAAGATGTCCGTCGCGCGGGCGATCAGAGCAGAGTCGGCCGTGGGCGCGGCTTCGCCTAGAGTCGAAGCGGCCTCGTGGGGAAGCGGCTCGCTCAGCTGGCCGCTACGCACTGGCAGCGCGATCGTACGCACCCAGTGGTGGAACGTCTCGCGCAGCTCGTTGACGCCGATCTCCTCAACGGAAAGCAGCACGAGCGCATCCGCGCCATGCGGCACGTCACCCAGACGCACCGTCCAGCGGCTCACCTCGTCGCCGGTGCCGCTGTAGCGACGTCGCGAGAGTACGGAGAACGCGCGGTCGAGCATCGGGTGCGACAGGTGCATCATCGCGACGTCCGCGCGCGGATTGAACACGGTGCGCTCCCCTACTTGCTCGATGAAGGGCGCTCCGTCGAAGGCAAGGCGCATGAGTGCACCGCGGGCGTTGCGCAGCGACTCATCGACGACCTCAACCCAACCGGATAGTCCCGGATTCAGCAGGCGCCAAGTGCCTTCAGGCTCCGAGGTCGACGGCACGAGCTGCGGGCGGCCGACACGGATCGCAAGCGCGGCATCAAGCGTTTCACGCATTGCACCCGGGTCGAGGTCAAGCTCGTCGGCGAGCGCGGAGAGCTGTTGGACGGCAGCGACATCGTCGGTGACGACGGTCGTGTCGGCATCCATGCTCGCGCGGTTCTTGCTGAGCAGAAGGCGGCGCTCAAGCTCATCGGTGACAGTCGCGGCGTTCTCGCCATCGATGAGACGCCGGTGGGCAGCCTCAGCAAAGAGCTCGTTTGCGCTGCCAAGATCTTCTCGGATACTGTTCGCCTTGCGCATCACGTGAGCGAGGAACTTCAAATCGTCGTCTGTGTCGGACTCGAAGTGGAAGATCTGCACGTCGCGCGCCTGCCCGTGCCGGTCGAGACGACCATTGCGCTGCTCAAGCTTGCTGGGGTTCCACGGCAGATCGTAGTGGAGCATGTAGCGTGCAGTGTGTTGTAGGTTCAGGCCCTCTGAGGCGGCGTCCGTGCCGATGAGGATGCGCACGTCCTCGCGTGGGTCGTTGAAGGCGCGCTTCACGTCGTTGCGTGTCGCGTCGTCCATCCCGCCGAAAAGCGTGAGGATGCGCTCATGCTCATAGCGCTCGCGCAGGCGACGGGTCAGGTAGTCGAGCGTGGTCTTGTACTCTGTGAAGATGACGAGGCGCTCGTCAGCACGCCACGCACCGTCGCTGCGCAGAAGCCCCTCGATGATACCGAAAAGCTCATCGAGCCGGGTGTCTACCGCCGGGTCGAGGTCCGAGCAGACGCCGGTCGTGGCGGTGTCGAGCTTGAGCTGTGCGAGAGCGTCACCAATGGCCGCGATCTGCGGCTGGACGTGCGGGGCCGCCTTCTTGAGCCACGCGCCGACGATGCCGGCAGCCGTCGCCTCCTGTGACTGAGACTCGCGGTCGTCGCCGGTCTCTCGTTCGACGGCCTTACGTGCAGCTTCCACCTCGGTCTCGGTAGCCCCCTCTACCTCCGCGAGCCCCTCCTGACAGCGGCTCCAAGACTCGGCGAAGGCCACAGGGCACGATAGCAGTCGCTTGCCCAGGATCTCGACGGCGAAGCTGCCGGCACGCCGTCGCCTTCGGTCACCTGCCGCAATCCAGGCGCGCATCTTGGTGCGAAACTCTTGGAAAGCCTCAGTAAGCGCAGCCTCTTCGGCGGAGGGCGCGAGCTTCAACGCAAGCGGGTCCAAGCGAGTGCAGAACTTCGGCGGGCTTGTGCGAGCGTTGATCTCGGACTTGAGACGGCGCAATACGACCTGTTGGACGCGCGCCTTCTCGGCAGGCTTAAGCTCGTCAGTCGCGCTAAAACGCACCGGGTCGAGTAGCTCAAGCAGGCCCGTGAAGCTGCGAGTGTGGCCGTTGTGAGGCGTAGCGGAAAGGAACAAGCGGTGCTCGAAGAGCGGAGTGAGGTGGCGCAGCATCTTGGTGAGATCACTGTCTTCGCCAAAGGGGGACGGCATCAGGTTGTGGCACTCATCGACGATAAGCATGTCCCACGGTAGGTGCGCCGAGCCATCCTGGCGTCGTGATGCGGCGATAAACTGGTCGAGCACGTCCGGCTGGCGCAGGTAGTGATACGACGCAATGATTCGCGTATACGAGCGCCAAGGATTTGCGTCCATGCCCAACCGCCGCCGAAGCGCTTGCGTCTCCGCGCGGTCCACGAGGTCGAACGGCAACGCGAACTTGTCCTTCATCTCGTCACGCCACTGAAGGCGAAGTGAGGCTGGCGTCAGGATCAGAACACGCTGCACGCGCCTGCGGACTAGGAGCTCAGACAGAATGAGACCGGCTTCGACCGTTTTTCCGATGCCTACATCATCGGCAATTAGCAGGTTCACCCGCGGCATGCGGAGAGCCTTGAGAAGCGGAACGAGCTGGTAGTCGTCGACTTCTACTGCGCCGTGAAAAGGGCTCGATATCGGCAGGCGGTTAAGCGGACCGCGACCGTCGGGGTCAAGAAAAGGCATCGCACTCGTCCAGCGCGCCGAGCGCAGAAGGGCATCGAAGTCATCGGCGGGCATCGGGCCGAACCGTGTCGGGTCAGGCAGGGCATTGGGCTCGAGGAGTCGGGCGTGCGGAAGTTCCAGTTCCCAGATGAGCTGCTCGCCTTTTGGAAGCTGATCGTCCTTATAATCGAGCTGAACGAGGTGCAACCGGCCGTCCTCACCGTCGAACGGTTCGACGGCGGCAATCACACCTCGGCGGTTGCGGACAGTCGCAAACATGCCCGGACGCGGAACCTGAATTGATTGACTTTTCATCACAGGCTGCTCCTGGACTCGGGGTGCATGGCCGCGAAAACTCTCCGCACGGTCAGCACGCGCGCACCCCCTTCGTGGGCTCTCCCGGTCAAACAACAAGCGCGGCGCGCAACGGCGCACCGCGAGTCCGATCTTACCAGAACCTAACCCGTATCTTACTAAAGAGGGCTGACACGCGCTTAGCGTTCTCGCCGACGCAGGGCGAGCTCCAGCTCCTCGTCGAAAACGTGCGTGTAGATCATCGCCGTCAGTCCCCAAGTTACCTAACCGTCGCCATTGCAGTTACAGTGAGTTTGCCCTGCCTCACGTACGCTGCGAGGTCTGCCTTCGCGTCTTCGTTCAGGTCTGTGAAAGTGACAGTGATGCGTATTGGCGAGTCAGTCTACTTATGGTGAAAGTCATCCGCACAGAGTCGACTCAGGTCAGTCGAGGTGTCCTTGAACTGGCGGAAGAATACGTTAAGCGCATACAACACCGTGGACTTGCCGGAGCCGTTCCTGCCGACGAGGCAGGTATAGTCGCGCAGTGTGAGTGTCTCGTCACGGAAGCCGCGGAAGTTCTGAATGCGCACGGATTCGCTGAGACTCCTGAGTCACCGCCCCCGTTCCCATACCGTTGTATACGTCCCCCCCTGTGTGGCTAACGTCTGACGGATAACCTGCGAGCGAAGCTAGTCAAGTTGATCAGTTTGTTCGACGAGCCAGCGCATATCGCATTTCAGATAGCCTCGCTCCAGTTGGTCATTGCGTGCACCGAGAACCCGTCCTGCAAAGGTCCAGGGGTGCTGTCGCGCAGTTTGGCCAACTCACGCTTGAGTAGTCCGGGGACAATCTCGTCCCTGTACCAGTTACTGCGCCTCATGATTCGAAGCAGGCAGAGCGAACGTGAATCATAGTACTCCCTGTTGGGAAGTCGACGTTTCCTAGACCTCAGGAACTGAGAGGATCTGAGCTTCGCATCATCGGAGCCTGCATCGACCACCGCTTCGACGAATGCATGCAGCCTTCTGACGGACGCATCTTCGACCAGAACAATCTTGCTCTTTGCGGCATCAGCAAAATACTCGCTCCCGCGCAAGACCAAGTAGCAGTACTTGATAAAGTCGATGTCCAGTGCATCTTCGTAGAGGGGCAGGATCGGTGCGATGTGGTCCTTGGTGCCGAATTTCGAGAGAGCAAGCATGCATTGGGCGCGGGCATAGGCCGTCCTTGGCTCTGCGAAACCATTTCGTGCAAAAAGATGGTCGGAAACATGCGTGCAGATTATGTCCCCCGTGGCGCGGTCGTATGGTACCGCCCACTCAAGAAGGGCATCATACATGCGAATCTCAACATCGTCATACAGATTGTCGGGAGAGCGCAGGTAATCAAGCAGTTCATCCAGTCTCGAAGCCTTAAACGCGATTGAATTCAAGTACTTCAGAATCTGACCTGCATCCGAAGGGAACTCGCAGATGTGGTTAAAGGCTTTAGGCGCAAGAGCAAGGGAGCCCAGCCACTTGGAGTAGGTGTAGTAGCGTCGAAGAACACGATTCCAGTTCTCGAGGCGGACCGGGCTGTCTAAGAACAGTTGAAGTCGGCCTTCGAACTCTTTAGTCTCTTCCGCGGAGAATGTGTGGCCCGCCTTACTGAGTTCATTTACGCCGTTCAGGTACTGGTTTTCCTCACGGTACTGCGAGGCAATCAACTTGGCCTGCGGGACTACGCGTGACTTCTTAGCATTCGGGTGAAGGCCCCTGCATTCAAGCACTGCTTGGAAACGTGCGAGTGCCTTCTTGCCCTCATTCTCTGTCGAAACGCCGATGAGAAAATCGTCCATCCAGCGTGCATATCGATTCTCCTGCTGCTCCTTGTCAAATGCGGCATCAACAGGAACAAGGAATCCGTGGGCAAGTATGCGTGAGGCGTCGTGACTCTCTTGTGGAAGTCCCCGACCGCTGTGATGACGGTACCCGTTGTGAGCGAGCATCGAGTCCAACACATAGAACAGAAGGTTCTCGAGTTCGGGCCGTATGGTCACACACTCGGACAGACGCTGACGGAGTTGAACGTGGTCAACAGACCAGAAGAAGCTGGCAATGTCCGCGTACACGACGAATGGGAAGGAGTCGCTGATCTCCGCAATCAACGCATGGTAGGGGCTCCAACGTTCGAACCACGTTTGGTAGTCGCTCTCATCGACGGGAAACGCCGTGAGCTGATCGCGGCTGAAGAAGACAGTGCCCCCAGAACCGGCATGCACCGACTTCTCGAGGCTGTCACAGATGGCCTTCAGTACTAGCTGATCTTCGAGCTCAAGGAAGCTCAGCGGGCGAGTTAGGCCGTCCTTCTTCGCACCACGAATGACAGTGCATGAGCTTGTGACGTAGTGGCCATTTTGGAGGCGGTAGATCAACTGGCTCAGATTACCATCAAGGTTCATCTGGTAGGCCAAGTTGTCCACGGGATCACGGATCAACTCGTTTCGTGCGCTTTCACGATATCGCTTCCAGACAGCCTTTAGCTTTAGAAGAGTGAAGACCTCCTCAAGTCCTAGCGGCTCCACTTCCGGCATGCGCTCCCCCCTAAACCTGCCAGACTCCGACTAGCAATCATTCTGCAGTCCGCGCTAATGGATACTCAATCCATGCGTAGGCTAGGTATTAGATTATCATGCCGGGCGTCAGGGGTCACTCCATCCCTGCTCAACACCGGCTTTTTATAGCAGCTAGGGTTTGTCCGAGGCTTCTACCACATCGAGTCGCACCGGCATGGGCACAGTCCGGCACCTGGCGACGAATACGTGTACGTGGAGAACGGGTGTACGAGCCGGCGGCCTGGGAATTACTGGCCCTTCCTGTCCGGACGACAGACGCTGCAGGCGCGCTTCCCTGCTCGTCCCGCGCTCGTGGTCGTCTTGTAGTGTCGTCCCAGCTTTGTGGATTTGCGGAGGGTTGAGCACGTCTGCCGGTGGTACACGTCGGAGTCAACGAGGGCGAAGTAGCCGTACTGCTCCCGGACGAGGTCGAGCATCAGAATCGCCTTCAGCGAATTGGCTTCAGTGTCATAGTTCACATCGGCCCCATGAAGGACGGCATTCCGACGAACCTCCTTCGGGAGCGGGTCACCATGCTCGAAGTCGCCCACCATCGTGGCGACTATCACCGAGCGCGCAGCTTCGTTGAGTTGAGCCGACCACCGCTGAGGCTCTTCCGGCCCCGCGAATGTCTCTCCAAGAAACCGATGGTAGTCCGCCCCCTTCATCCGGCCCTTCGGTACATGAAGGTCGGCGACTACCCCTTCGACCGAGGCCAGCAGCACCGGCACCGTCAAAGTGAAGTCGCGCTTGAGGTGGGCACGCATGACCGCATCTAGGATATGCGCTCTACGTCGCAATAGATGGCACTCTGACCACTCCTGCCGAAGGTCCTTAAGCACTCGTTTCGAGACTAGCCGCACGAAGAGCGCGTCGATCTCGATACGCGCCTCCATGCCCTTGTTGTCGTAGAGGTTGACGACTTCAGCGACTACCAACAGCGGCACGTCGAACGGTGGCCAGCCGAACTTGATACAGACTTCGGGATAGTGTTCCAGACGCTCAAGGACTGGACGCATCGTCTCGCTGAAACCTGCGGTCGCTCTTTGTATCTCGTGGCTGACAGCCGCGAGCACGTCCTGCACTGGCTTCAACGCCTGCTGAATCGCCTTTTGATAATCGGCGAATGGACGCAACGCCTCGCGAAATGCCCGAAGCGACTCGTCGTTGAAGTTGTGCCAGCTAGGCGGGAGCTGATTCATCACCGCCGTTCCCTCCCTGTCGTGAACCATCGCCACTGCAACCTACCATGTGAAAACCGTTCCGTAGCCGGTCGCCGTGGTGCCAACGGTTCCGGAGAACGCCCTGCGAGCCGGCCCACGCTATGCCAGCGCCAAGAAGCAACACAGAGACGGATGATGAGCTTCGATGCTTCTGTCTCTATGCAGAACCTCTTTCAGATCGCAGGCCGCTCACGTAATCCCCCGCTAGTCCTCGTCTGCCTTCGGGGATGGCACATAGACGCTCCGAAGCGGAAGCGCGCCCTTGTATTTGGCGTCGAACGACTCATAGTGCTCCAGCACCAGATCGACAAGCTCGCTGCCGTCGACGAGCCGCAGGTTGGACCTGTTGTGCGCAAAGTCCCGAGCCTGCTTAGTGTACTCACCAAGCGAAACAAGCAAGCCGAACTCGCTGTTCTCCACGTTACCGTAGAGAGCCGAAACCTCCGGAAGGCCGACCTTGCCCTCACCGCTCTTGACCTGTACCTTCAGTATCGGCGGCTCAAATCCAAGGGGATCTCGGCTTGCTCGGATATCAACACCACCGTCAGGACCCGGTGGCGCTACCCGGGTTCGATACCCCATGGTGCGCAAGAGGTGGCTCACAAAGCCGGCGAACGGGTGGCCCTTGAATTCGGTGGCAAGGGTCTTGAGGATAAAGTCCCTGGTGGTCTGCTCGATCTCGTCGGCCACGAGCGCGACCGTGGGGTCCTCGTCCGGTGGCACAACGGGACCAGCACCTTGGAGCGCCGAGATGAACTCGTCCGCGTAGTTCTTCACCTGGAAAAGCGTAACCGCCGAGCCAATCTCGTAGAGTGCACCTTGTGAGAAGTATGTTCGCGGAAATGACTTCAGCCACTTCACTGGTCTCACACTCGCGTAGGGGTCAGCAGCGGTATTGGGGTACTTCTTCGCCATCTCGGGCCGGAATTCATAACTGCCAGTGACCCGGCCGATGTGCACCTCGCGATCGACCTTTGAGGGGTAGATGAAGAGGTCGCCCTCCTTGACCTCGTGCACGAAGCGGTACAACACGCCTGCGTAAACGGGAACAGCACCGGCCTTGACGGTCGGATACGCGTCAAGAATCGCTTTCTTGTAGGCCTCGCGATCTGCTGGATACCTCGATAGATCCCCCACCTCGGCCCAGCCTATGCCAACGACTTGCTCCTTCTTGAACTGAGGGTCACCATCAGCATACTTGCCTGCATGAATCCCCCAGACCGTTACATCTCCCATGGGCCGCCCCTTCGCTGACTGGATACGCAAAAGTCTAGCACAGCAGCTTGCGTCTCCCCCCGAACCGGAACTGCCAGCGTGTCGGTAGCAAGCAGTGCATCTTTGCCCCGCCCCCCTCGCCAAAACAGACGCCATCTCACTGGCGGAGAGGGAGGGATTCGAACCCTCGTACGGGCATGCGAAACTACGTCACGTCCAGTGACATGACTTTGCGAATCTCACGTTTCGACAGAAGCGGCGAAGTATTCACGGCAGTGTCGAGAACGGCATGGAGCATCTGTCCCTGAGCACAGAGCAAAAGGCCAAGTGCGTATAACGGCACAGCTATGAGGAGCCCGGGAAGGATACCGATGATCAGGGCAAGTGGTACGAACACCTCGGAACCGAAGATCCACGCACCGATGAGAGCGACAATGACAGGGGCCACCAAGGCGAAAGCCTTCAACAGGTTGCCGAAGCCGACGATAGTCCGTGCGACGATGTATGCGTCCGCGTAACGGGGCAGCAGCAGCCGGTTAGTCGCGTCACTCTCATAGTTCAGAGGCGCCATATCCGCTGCGACCTTCTTAGCCTCAGTGAACTCAGACTCTTGAGCCTCATCATCCCGCTGTGTCCCGCAAACCCAGCACTCATCGAGCTCGTCGTCGAGCACCTCCCTACACTCCGAGCAATTCCACATGTGCCCCTCCTCTCGCCCTTGGTTTTCGCCCCAACAATCATTCTGCAGTCCGCGCTAATGGATACTCAATCCATGCGCAAGTTAGGTATTAGATTATCATGCCGGACGCCTGGGGGTCACTCCATGTCTGCTCGCCACCGGCTTTTTATAGCCGTTCGCTAGAGTGCCAGAGTTATCTAGTCTGCATAGGCACTCCACTGATCGATTTCTTACTAGGTTAGCGCGGACCCGGCGGCGGGCGGTTTCCACGTTCGTGCGTATTAGGCAGGGGTGGCGCGTACACCCCGATACAGGAGAACTGTTTCGGGTGACTGATCGTCGTCCCTACGAAGAGGTGCACGTTGCGGCGCATGGGCCCCATTTGCACGTTGTACTTGTCGAGTACGTCATCGTGCGCCTTGTTCGGGTCCCAGCGCGCAAGCTGATTTCGATAGAGCTCGAAGGGCTCCCAATCGAACACTTGGAGGTCATGCCCCGTGCAGTCAGGATTGTCGGCGCACTTGAACTTGTAGCGAAAGGTCCACGGAACCTTCTGTAGTGGCTTGCGCGATGATTCGAACAGACTCTCTTGGTTCATGATTGACAGCTGCTTCGCGTTCCACTCGTCCGCATCGGGCACGAGGTAGAGCTCGGAATCACGAGCCACCCGGACAAGACCAATTGATCCCTCGAAAGCGTCGGCTCGCGCTTGGAGATCTTCCATTGTGCTCGCAAGAGGCAGCACTAGCGCATCTCGTCGAGCCCAGTCGACCTTGTCCTTCTTCGGGCCCTTGTAGAATTCGTCCACCGTTCGGATGCTCGCTGGATCGGGCGTGTAGGTGTCGCCCCTGCAGTCGGCGGTCTTGTGGGTCAGAGTTGCCTCGATAACATGCCACTTCTTGAACCACTGCGCGTAGGGCAGGTCCCGGAATCTGACTGGATACAGGCGCACGAAACGCTTTAGTTCGAGATCGAAACCGGCCGTGCAGACTGTCTCCTCGTACTTGGTGCTTGGATTCGGGTACGTTTTGACGGTGACGACGACGCGCCTACGCTCCGGCATGACGGAGGTGCCTCACCTCAACGCCCGACAGCAGCGGTACAACGCGCTCCGCGACGATGCTCCGGTGGCAGTAGGCGGGGTCTTCTTCAAAGCACACCAAGCACACACGCTGGTCGGCGGCGAGCGTCTTCAGTTCGTACAACGCGTCGCTCTGCTCGTCTAGCAGCCTTCCGAACTCCTGAGCGAACTCATCAAACGCCCAACCGCACTTGAGTCGCTCTCGTAGCGGCTTCGGGTTGCCCAACGAGCGCAGGTGCACGTAGCCGATATCGTTGTGCATGAGGAGTTCGGACAGCCGCGACTTCGAGAAGCCCCGCTTCCGGCTCATTGGCATCTCTCGAACATCGACGACGACACCGATACGCTGCGCTTTGAGCCGCGCCACCCACTGCTCGGCAGTAAACCCCTCATACCCAATTGTGCACAGCGGCGTCATGCTCACACTCCCAGCTAGGTTCGGACGTCGATAGGAAGCTCGTACGCTCGGCTCAAGAGTATCAGATCCGCAGGCAGAGCTGCCACCCCGGGCACAGCGCGGGAGGCACGAAAGCCCGCCCCCCCTCGCCAAAACAGACGCCATCTCACTGGCGGAGAGGGAGGGATTCGAACCCTCGTACGGGGGGTTGCCCCGTAAACGGTTTTCGAGACCGCCGCATTCAACCACTCTGCCACCTCTCCGCGGTGGTGCGCTGCGTATCAAACTTCACGCGCGGCAATCGGAGAGTATACAGAGGCCGGGGCCCAGCGGCAACGCGAGCCGTCTTCGTGCCCGCCGCTCATTGTGCCCCCCCGGGCTGTATGCCCCATGGCGCACTTGCGGTAAGATTCCCTGGTAACCGAATACCCCACTGGAGGCAAACGTGATCAGAAAGTCACTCTTAGTAGCCCTAAGCGCCATCGCCGTACTGGCCGTTGTCGCCACAAGCGGATGCGCCAGAACTCCCGCAGAAGACACCGAAGCTCCGCCGAGCGAAGCCGGGCAGGTCTCGACACCTCCGGAAGATGCCACGCAGGAGCCACCTGCCGCCGAGGATGTCACCGAACTCGTGATCGAGGACATCACGGTGGGAACAGGAGCTGAGGCCAAAGCGGGCGACACCGTTACCGTGCACTACACCGGCTGGCTAACCGATGGGACAGAGTTCGACTCCTCGGTGGGCCGTGAGCCGTTCCAATTCCCGCTCGGCCAGGGCCAGGTAATACCGGGCTGGGATCAGGGTGTTGCCGGTATGAAGGTCGGCGGCCAGCGCAGGCTCACCATTCCGCCGGATCTCGGCTATGGTGCGGCGGGAGCAGGTGGCGTCATTCCTCCCAATGCGACCCTGATCTTCGAGGTGGAATTGCTCTCGATCCCCTAGAGCGATCCCGGGCTGCATCTGTGCAGCCCCCCTCGGGTCACCCATCTCACAACCTCATATGCTCTGGCGGAGAGCCAGGGATTCGAACCCTGGGTACGGCTTCAAACCGCACACACGATTTCCAATCGTGCACCTTCAGCCACTCGGTCAGCTCTCCACAGCACTGCACGCTTCGCTAAACCCTGCTCGGCGAGCGCAAAAGCGAGTATAGCCGCCAAACACCCCTCAAGCAATGCGTCACCCGAGCGCGAGCGCGTAAGAATTCGGGGGGTCTACTCTCAGTTCCAAGGACCGAACATCGCCAGAAACTGCTGACGCGTCGAAAAAGGCATCAGATGCCCCGCCG